>SMEZ01000104.1_pt1 | contig 23642 bp, 16 predicted proteins | sample 2456351 | NCBI WGS metagenome assembly SMEZ01 (sample SAMN10132605, study PRJNA489261) | soil metagenome | isolation source: day120 antibiotic-loamy sand soil ammended with composted manure from dairy... | place: USA | collected 2015-04-01 | reverse complement strand
GGCTGGTGCACGTGCCGATGGCGGAGGGGATCGCGCTCAGCTTCCTGTCGCCGATCATCGCCTTGCTGCTGGCCGTCACGGTGTGGCACGGCTTGCCGTTGCCCGTGCTGTTCGCGCTCACCACGATCGCGGGCTTGGTCGGCACGTTCGAGGGTCCGGCTCTCGGGCGCTTCGCCAGCCAGGTCGTGCCGCGTTCCGACCTCGGCAACGCGTTGGCATGGAACTCCGTGACCAACGCCGTGGGCAGGGTGCTCGGCATGAGTCTTGCGGGGGTACTCGCGGCTGTGATCGGTGAGCCCGCGTTGTTCTGCCTCAACGCGGCCAGTTTCGGGGCCGTCATCGCCACCGTGCTGGTGATGCGTTCGGCGCAGTTCCACCCGTTGGCCAGGAGCACCCGTGAGTACGCCGGGGTCATGGCGGGACTGCGATACCTGCGCACCCAACATGTGCTGTTGGTGTTGTTCGCCCTGGGGTTCGTACTGTCGTCGCTCGGTCGCAACTACCAGGTCACGATGGCCGCGATGGCGGAAGGCCCCTTGAACGCGGGCTCGGCGGGGTACGGGACGTTGTCGTCGGTGTTCGCCGTCGGCACGGTCCTCGGAGGGCTCGCCGCGGCTCGGGTCAAAGACTTCACCCTGCCGTTGTTGCTGGTGGCGGCGGGGGTGACGAGTGTGCTGCAGGCGGTCAGCGGATTCGTTCCGGGACTGACGGGATTCGCTCTGATGCTCCTGCCCATCGCGGCGGGCGCGGTGGTGATCGACACCATCAAGAGCACCCGACTGCAGTTGGACGCCGCCGACAGCATGCGGGGCCGTGTGTTGGCGGTGCAGGGGACAGTGGCCGGGGGCGCCGGCGCGCTCGGGGCGCCCGCCCTCGGCTGGCTGTCCGAACGACTCGGGCCCCAGGAAGCCCTACTCGTCGCCGGGGTGGTGACGCTCGCGGCCACCTGCGCGGCGGCGGCTGTGCTGCGGTCGTTGGCGCGGCGTCCGTCCTCCTCGACCGACTCGGCCGAACCCGAGGAGACGTTCTCGACCTCCGGGGCGGGGAAACCGGCCGATTCGTTGACAGCGGCGTGAGGTGATCAGTCTTTGATCAGCCTTCGGTCCGGTTCGGCTCCCGGCGGTCGGTGTGGTTCCCGGTCGTTTCAGGTCAGGACGGGAACCATGTGCGGTGGACGTGTCGGGCACGCGGAAGGGCGGGCGGAGCGGGTATGGCGGTGTCGGTGTGGGCGGGGAACCGGTCATCCCGTCCAGCCCGACGAGGGACCGCCGCGATGGTCGGAAGTCGACGATCCCGGTGGCAAACGATCTCTTCTACCACGGGGGCCGCGGGAGCGTCCCACCGGCCACACCGCCCCGGTGGTGTGGCCGGTGGGACAGCGCCCCGACGGCGTCTCGTGATCTTCCGACAAGCGGTGGGACACTGCGCTCCGTCACCTTCGGACCGCTCACTACCAGGGCAAACGGCTTGTTCGGTTCGTCAGGGGACGCGTGCTCCGGTCCCGTGGTACGACCAGGGTCGTCGTGGCGCCGGCCGGAGGGGATGCTTCTCCGCCTCTTTCGGATCGTTCCGGAGCCCCGCGATGTTCCACAGAGCTGCCTTCATCACGTTTTTGGTGGATTCCTACAAAGTTGTCTGGTGGGACGTGGTGAATCCCATCATTACTGTCGACGCGTCCTACCCACGAAAGTGACAGGGCGGCCGCACCTTGGGCGGCCGGTCTCTGTGTTGTCTCCAGGAGGGTGAGGGTTCGGTGTTCCGTCGCGTCGCCATCGTCAACCGTGGGGAAGCCGCGATGCGGCTCGTCCACGCAGTCAAGGAACATAACGCCGAGGGCGGGTCGCGACTGGAGACCGTGGCGTTCTACACCGACGCCGACCGGGAGGCCACGTTCGTCAGGGAGGCCGACCACGCCTACTGCCTCGGACCTGCGTCCACGCGTCCGTACCTGAATCTGGGGATCCTGGAGCAGGCGTTACGGGAGACGGAGGCCGACGCCGCGTGGGTCGGATGGGGCTTCGTGGCCGAGGATCCCGCCTTCGCGGAGCTGTGCGACCGGCTCGGGGTGACTTTCATCGGTCCGAGTGCGGAGGCCATGCGCAAACTCGGCGACAAGATCGGCGCCAAACTCCTCGCGGAGGAAGTCGGTGTGCCCGTCGCCCCCTGGAGTCGGGGGCCGGTGGAGGATCTCGACGCCGCCCGCGCCGCCGCCGAGCGGATCGGTTATCCGCTCATGCTCAAGGCCACCGCGGGCGGTGGTGGCCGGGGGATCCGGGTGGTGTCGTCCGAAGCCGAGCTCGTCGACGCTTACGAGCGCACCCGGTCGGAGGCCGAGCGTGCCTTCGGCAGCGGCGTCGTGTTCCTGGAACGTCTCGTCACCGGTGCCCGACACGTCGAGGTGCAGGTCATCGCCGACGGCCAGGGCACCGCGTGGGCCCTGGGCGTGCGTGACTGCTCGGTGCAGCGACGCAATCAGAAGGTCATCGAGGAGTCGGCGTCGCCGCTGTTGACGCCCGAACAAACCGAGGAACTCAAGGCGTCGGCCGAACGCCTGGCGCTCGCAGTGGGGTACCGGGGCGCGGCCACCGTGGAGTTCCTCTACCAACCTGCGGAGAAGCTGTTCGCCTTCCTCGAGGTCAACACCCGGCTGCAGGTGGAACACCCGATCACCGAGGCCACCACCGGTATGGACCTGGTGAAGGCGCAGCTGCACGTGGCCGCGGGGGGCACACTCGACGGTCAGCGGCCACGGGAGATCGGGCATGCGGTGGAGGCGAGGCTCAACGCGGAGGACCCCGATCGCGATTTCGCTCCCGCGCCGGGGCGGATCAGCCTGTTGAACTTCCCTTCCGGACCCGGTATCCGTGTCGACACCGGAGTCAGCGAGGGCGACACGATCCCGGCCGACTTCGACTCCATGATCGCGAAGATCATCGCCTACGGTCGGGACCGGGACGAGGCCCTGGCCCGGTTGCGCCGCGCGGTGGCGGACACGGACGTGCTCATCGAAGGCGGGTCGACGAACAAGAGCTTCCTGCTCGATCTGCTCGATGCGCCTGAGGTGATCGACGGCAGCGCCGACACCGGGTGGATCGACAGGATGCGGGCACAAGGACGGTTGCAGGCCACCCGCCACTCGGGCGTGGCGTTGGCCGTGGCCGCGATCGACGCCTACACGGAGGCCGAACAGGCCGAGCAGCAACACCTGTTGTCCACCGCGCGTGGCGGACGGCCGCAGGTGCGACACACCGGCAGCCGTGCCGTGGAGCTGAAACTGCGGGGCACGAGCTACCGGATCACCGTGGCTCGCACCGCGCCGCAGCGGTTCAGGGTCGAAATCGAGGACGGGCCGACGGCGCACACGGTCGACGTCGAGATCGAACGGCACGGCACCGCCACGGGGCAGCTGCTGGTCCACGGACGTCGATACCGGTTCGTCACGGGAACCCACGGACCCGTTCACGTGGTCGAGATCGACGGCACGGTCCACCGCATCAGTCGCGACGAGGGCGGCATCGTCCGTTCGCCCGCTCCCGCCTTGGTGGTGGCGGCTCCCGTGGACGTCGGCTCCGAGGTCGAGGCGGGTGCTCCCGTGCTCGTGCTGGAGAGCATGAAGATGGAGACGGTGCTACGGGCGCCCTTCCGGGCCGTGCTGCGGGAACGTCCCGTGTCGGTCGGCAGCCAGGTGGAGGCCGGAGCGCCGCTGTTGCGACTGGAACCACTGGATACCGACGAGGTCGACGCGGACGCTGGTGGTCAGCGGGAGGATCTCGGGATCCCACCCCGGGTCGAGGCGGTCGACGCCGAACAGCGGGCGGAACGGGCGCGTGCCGAGCTGCGCAGCCGTCTGTTGGGGTACGACCTCGACCTCGACGACGAGGCCCGGGCGCTGGACGACTACCTCGCCGCGCGTGCCGAACTCGTCGAGGCGGGCCGCAGGCCGGTGAAGGCCGAAGGGGAGCTGCTGCGGGTGTTCGCCGACCTGTCGGAGCTCAGTCGCAACAAACCCGTGGACGGCGAGGGCTCGGCCAGCACCAGGCTGCACAGTCCCCACGAGTACTTCCACACGTATCTGCAGAGCCTGGACGTGGACAGGGCCGGGTTGTCGGAGGTGTTCCAGCAGCGACTGACCCGGGCGCTCGCGCACTACGGTGTGACCGACCTGGAACAGGGGCCCGAGCTCACCGAGGCGGTGTTCCGTCTGTTCTGCGTCCACCAGCGTGCGGGTGGCGACATCGGTGTGGTGACCGCTCTGCTGCGGCAGTGGCTCGCCGAACCCGCGCCCGAACAGTCGGTGCGGGAGACGATCGGCCACGTGCTGGAGCACGTGGTCGTGGCCACCCAGGTGCGATTCCCCGTGGTGGCCGATCTCGCCCGCAGCGTGGTGTTCCGATGGTTCGCGCAGCCGATGCTGCGTCGGAGGCGTGCCGAGCTCTACGCGAACGTGCGGCGCCACCTCCGTTACCTCGACGCCCACCCGGACGCGGCCGACCGCTCCGAGCGGATCGCCGAGATGGTCTCGTGCTCCGAACCTCTGGTACGGGTGCTCGGCCAGCGGATCCACCGACAGGGCGCCGATCTCGGCCCGCTGTTGGAGGTCATACTCCGGCGTTACTACCGGGACCGGTCGTTGGCGAACGTTCAGGTCCGTCGAGTGGCGGACTTCTCGTGCGTGACAGCGGATTACGAGCTCGACTCCGAACGCGTGCGGGTGGTGTCCACAGCGGCCGATCCCCAGCGGGTGGTCGACGCTTTGCACGCGGTCTCCGAGGCCGCGGACGACGCGACGGACACCGGGCTCGTCGTGGACCTGTATCTGTCCTGGTCGGACGAATTCGCCGACGACGACACCGCCGCCGCGAAGCTGCTCGCCACGCTCACCGAGGTGTCGTTGCCGGACTCGGTGCGCCGTGTCACCACGACCGTGGCGGGACGCAGCGGGTCGGTGATGCACCACCACTACACGTTCCGGGCGTCGGCCTCGGGTTTGGTCGAGGACCGGTTGATCCGAGGTCTGCACCCGCTGGTCGCGCAGCGACTGCAACTGCGCCGCTTCAGCGAGTTCGACCTCACCCGGCTGCCCTCGGCCGACGAGGAGGTCTACCTGATGCGGTGCGTCGCGCCGGACAATCCGTCCGACGAACGGTTCGTGGCACTGGCACAGGTGCGGGACCTCACGCCGCTGCGGGATTCCCAGGGCCGCCTGGTCGCGTTGCCCGCCGTGGAGGGGACGCTGGCCGCCTGCCTCGACGCCATCCGTGCGCAGCAGGTGCGGCGGCCCGTGAAGAAGCGCCTCGACACCAACCGTGTCGTGATCTACGTGTGGCCTCCGATCGAGCTGACCACCGAGGAGTTGCGTGCGGTGGCGAACCGGGTGGTGCCCACCACGACCGGCGCGGGGGTCGAGGAGGTCGAGTTCCTCGGCCGGCGGCGTGACCCTGAGACCGGTGCCACGCGGGACGTCGCGGTGCTCATCACCCACAACCCCGGTTCCGGGGTGAGCGTGCGCATGACCACGCCGTCCACCGAGGTGATCCGGCCGCTCGACGCCTATGGGCAGAAGGTCCTGCGTGCGCGGCGGCGCAACACCGTGTACCCGTACGAACTGGTCGAGCTGGTCGCGGGCAAGAACGGCACGTTCGTGGAGTACGACCTCGACGACGAGGGCGAGCTCGTGCCTGTCGACAGGCCGAAGGGCGGCAACACGGCCGGGATCGTCGTCGGTGTGGTCACCACGCCGACGAAGCTCTACCCGGAGGGAGTGACCCGTGTGGTGTTGCTGGGCGATCCCACCAAGTCGTTGGGTGCCCTCGCGGAGCCGGAGTGCGCCCGGGTGATCGCGGCCCTCGACCTGGCCGAGCGCATGCGTGTTCCGGTGGAGTGGTTCGCCCTGTCGGCCGGTGCGCGTATCGCCATGGACTCCGGTACGGAGAACATGGACTGGGTGGCGGCCGCGCTGAAGCGCATCGTGCACTTCACCCAGGACGGTGGGGAGATCAACGTCGTGGTGGCCGGTATCAACGTCGGTGCGCAGCCGTACTGGAATGCCGAGGCCACCATGCTCATGCACACCAAGGGCATCCTCGTGATGACGCCGGACTCGGCGATGGTGCTCACCGGTAAACAGTCGCTGGACTTCTCGGGTGGGGTGTCCGCCGAGGACAACTTCGGGATCGGCGGCTACGACCGGGTGATGGGGCCGAACGGTCAGGCCCAGTACTGGGCTCCGAACCTCGCGGGGGCCTGTGACGTGCTCCTGTCGCACTACGAGCACACCTATGTGGTCCCGGGTGAGCGCGGACCGCGGCGGGCCGAGACCACCGACCCCCGCGACCGTGACGTCCGCGACTACCCCCACAACGTGGTGGACAGCGAGTTCACCACGGTCGGGGAGATCTTCTCCGCCGAGAAGAACCCGGACCGGAAGAAGCCGTTCGACATCCGCACGGTGATGCGGGCGGTCGCCGACGCCGACCACCCCGTGTTGGAGCGCTGGGCGGGGATGGCCGACGCCGAAACCGCCGTGGTGCAGGACGCGCGCCTCGGTGGTTGGCCGGTGTGTCTGGTGGGTATCGAGTCGCGGTCGGTACCGCGTCGCGGTTTCCCGCCGACGGACGGTCCCGACACCTACACGGCGGGCACGTTGTTCCCGCGCTCGTCGAAGAAGGTGGCACGGGCCATCAACGCGGCCAGCGGAAACCGGCCGCTCGTGGTGTTGGCGAACCTGTCCGGCTTCGACGGTTCTCCCGAGTCGATGCGCAAGCTCCAGTTGGAGTACGGAGCCGAGATCGGCCGCGCCATCGTGAACTTCGAGGGACCGATCGTGTTCTGCGTGATCTCGCGCTATCACGGTGGTGCGTTCGTGGTGTTCTCGAAGGCACTGAACCCGAACATGACGGTGCTGGCGGTGGAGGGTTCGTTCGCCTCGGTGCTCGGGGGTGCCCCGGCAGCGGCCGTGGTGTTCTCCGGCGAGGTCGACGCCCGCACGGCCGCCGACGAGCGGGTCCGGAAGCTCGAGGAGCGGCTCACCCGGGCCGACGACGAGGAGCGCGCCGAGTTGGCGACGCGACTGGCCGAGGTCAAGGCATCGGTGCGGGCGGAGAAGCTCGGCGAGGTCGCGGCCGAGTTCGACAACGTGCACTCCATCCAGCGGGCCGTCGAGGTGGGTTCGGTGGATGCGGTGATCCCGCCCGAGTCGTTGCGGCCGGAGCTCATCGCCGCGGTGGAGCGCGGACTGCGCCGCTGAACGCGGTGTGACCGCTTCCGTCCCTGTTTGTGAGGGACGGAAGCTCAGGGACGCGTCGTGGAGCCGTCGGCCTCGCTGACGGGGTCGACGGCCGGGATCGTCCTCTGGGCGATGCGCCGGAACACGGAGAGGGGAGAGGCCTCGCCGAGGTCCTCAGCGAGGTTCCCGCTCCGGGCGAGGACCGCGAAGCCGTGTGCCAACGACCAGGCGGCGATCACACCGAATTCGGCGGCCTCGCCGCGGCGGCCGTGCGGCAACGTGACGATGCCCGCCCGCAGAGTTCTACGAGCCCACTGTTTGGCGGCCAACAGTTCCGGATCGTCGCGGTGGTAGAGCTCCGGCCGGTACATCACCTCGAAGTGCGCCGGATGCTCGAGGGCGAACTTCACGTACCGCACGCCGATCTCCGGAAGCGGAATGGGAGTGGCGGCCAATGCCTCCTGCATCGAGTCGGCCAGGATCTCGTAGCCCTCGATCGCTGAAGTGGTGGGCGGGCGCGGCGTGCGACACACCGGCCCGGCGGGCGAGGTCACGCAGGCTGATGGCGACGGTGCCCTCGGTGGTGATGACCTCCACGGCGGCGTTGATGACGGCGCGTCGGAGATCGCCGTGGTGGTAACGGCGTTGACGGGGCATGTCGACAAGTCTTCCGGACCGTCCGGTGGGTGCCCAGGCGCGCGGCCATCGACCACGGCAGAAAGGCCGGATCGGGTGATGACGGTCCGGAAACGGTTCCGAGACGGTCCGAGGTATAGCTTCGCTCGAATCGGGTACGTCCCCGGCCATGAGGGACTTCCAGGACGACGAAGTACGGGGGGCCGGGCCGGCGGTGGTGTGGCAGGGGCCGGAGCGGGCACCCGTGGTGCTGGTGCTCGATCCTGCGGGGGAGGCCAAACACGACGCATTGCCCGCGACGTGGCGACCGTTGGCCGAACACCTGCGGATCGGGTGGTGTCGGTTGCCTGCGGAGGCGGGGGGTGTGTCGGTCGAGGAGCTGTTGGGGGAGGTGGATCAGCGCGTCCACCTGGTGGCGGCTGCGAGGGCGGCCGAAAGCGCGTTGCGCCTGGCCGACGAGTACTCGGATCGGGTACGGAGTGTGGTCGTGGTGGATCCGGCGCCCCGGGCGATCTCGGGTGAGGTGGCGCCGGAAGTCGGTCCGGGCCGGGGCGACTCCTACACGGATTGGTGGAACACCGCCACCGCCGAGCTACGGCAGAAGCTGATCGCGGAGGGGGTGCGCGTGGCGGCGTTCGTCAGCAGGGACACCGACCCGGCCGTTCGTGTGGAGCCGCCGGTGCCGTTGGGGCATCCCGACGTGGTGGGCCGGGTGGTGCAGTTGTTGCTGTCGTTCCAGGGGGATCGGGCCGACCCGGAACCCGTGGAACCCGAACGTGGCGAGGTCGTGGAGGCCTGGCACGCGGTGCAGGAACGTTTCGGCCCGGCGCTTGAACGAGCCCGTCGTTCGGGTGGTTGAGCGCGGCCGGACGTGCCGTCGTCGCTTTCCCTCGAAGAGGCGTCGAAAACGCGGTTCCCACCGTTTTCCGGGTAATGGGAAGAATTCTTCGCCGGGGCTCGACGAGCCCGCCACGGGTAATTCGTCCGGAACCACCCTGAGGAAATGAATTGCGGAATTCCCGTCCTGGTCGTGTCCGTAGGCGCTCCGGCGGCCATTCCGGCTCGCGTATCGGTGGTTCGCTCGCGCCCTGGGAACCGCGCCGTTCACGGGTACCCGAGGACGGGGGTGTCGTCCGAAGGGGTGTCGCTTCGCCGTTCCGCCCGCGCCGACCGCACGGCTGAGGCGAGACCGACCCCCCACAGCACGGCCAGCGCGCTCAGGACCACGGTCTTCACCGAGGGGCTCGCCCCCACGGCGTTCAGCAGGGTCCGCGCGTTCGTGAACACGATGAGGCCACCCGCCGCGGCACCGAGCACCCGAGGCGGCAGTCTGCGCACCAACCACGCCGCCAGCGGGGCCGCCACGACACCGCCGAGCATGAGCCCCGCCACGACGGTGTAGTTCAGCTGATCCTCCTGCGACAGGGAGAACAGGAAACCGAGACTGGCCGCGAGCGCGACGAGGAACTCGGACGTGTCCACCGAACCGATCACCTTGCGTGGTTCCAGCCGCCCGGACGACAGCAGAGTCGTGGTGGCGACCGGTCCCCAGCCCCCACCCCCGCTCGCGTCGACGAATCCGGCGACGAGGCCGAGCGGGCCGAGGAACCGGGTGCTGGGACGCCGGGCACCGACGAGCGCGCCGGGTTTGTGGAAGAACGCGAAGCGGACCAGCACGTAGCAGCCGAGCAACAACAGCACCAGGGTGATCCAGACCTCGGCGAACCCCATGGGAAGCGAGGTCAGCACGTAGGCCCCGAGCACGGCGCCGACCGCGCCCGGTGCGGCGAGGATGCCGACGGTGCGCCAGTCGATGTTGCGGAAGCGCCAATGGGCCACCCCCGAGGCCAGCGCGGTGCCCACCTCGGCGAGATGGACCGCCGCGGAGGCCACGGCGGGGACGGTTCCCACGGCGACGAGTGTGGTGGTCGCCGTCACCCCGAACGCCATCCCCAGCGACCCGTCCACGAGCTGGGCGAGGAATCCGGCGAGTCCGAACAACAACAGAGTCTGCATCTGATCCTCGATTTCCCGGTGACCGTCGGTACGGCGAATCCGGAAGTGAATGAGCGTTTCCGTCGAGACACCCGATCCTGGCAACGAGGGTCGTCGGATTCCAACTGATTCCCACGTTGTGGAGGGAACGTCATGCTGCGCGCAATTAAAGAAAGCGCTGAAAATAAACGGTTCACATGGTGAATGGGTGTTGACGTCGCCGCGTTCAAACGGGTGGGCTGTCGGTTGTGGTGGAAGTGAGGTCGGTGTGACGGTGAGGGTGCTCAGCACGGTTCGTGACGTGCCGGGGACGGGTGGTGTGCGGGAGGCGAACGCCGCGGCGGTTCTGAGCGCCATCCGTGCGTACGGTCCGTTGTCCCGCCGGGCGATCGCCCGACACACGTCGTTGAGCATGCCCACCGTGAGCAGGCAGGTCTCGACGTTGATCGAGCTCGGACTGTTGAGCGAACTCCCGGATCCGCCGTTGACCGGCGAGGTCGGCAGACCGACGGTGCCGGTCGATCTGAACAGCGACGTGATCGCGGCGTGCGGGGTGCACATCGGTGTCACCACCACCACGTACGGCCTGAGCACGCTCCGGGGGGAACTGTTGGACAGTGAGCGCATCCCCACGCCCAGCGGGGCGCCGGAGGAGGTGCTGCGGCGGATCGCCCGGGAGGTGGAGGCGTTCCTGGGCGATTGGCCGGAACGGCGGATCATCGGCGTCGGCTTGGCGATCGGCGGACAGGTCGACGTCGAGCGGGGTCTGCTCGACCACGAGCCGCTGGGCTGGCACGGAGTGCCCGCGCGCACGATCATGGAGGAGATCACGGCGCTGCCGGTCTACGTCGACGGACACGTGCCCGCCATGGCCACGGCGGAACTGCTGTTCGGGGAGGCCACCCACGCTCGGAGCGCGCTGTACTTCTACGCGCGCGAGATGGTCGGGGCGGCCGTGGCGGTGGGTGGGGTGTTGCATCGTGGCCCGGGGCAGTCGGGGAGCATCGCCCACCTTCCCGTGGGAAGTGACGTGCTGTGTCCGTGCGGTAGGACCGGGTGCTTGGAGGCGACGGTGTCGGAACGGTCCGTGCTGGAACGCGCTGTGCGTGCCGGCGTGCTCGACCGGCCGGACATCCGAACGTTGCACGAGGTCGCCGCGGCCGGTGACGCGATCGCGCATCGCATCCTGACCGAACGCGCACACGCGCTCGGTCGGGCGGTCGCGTTGCTGCGCGACATCGTCAATCCCGAGCTCGTGGTGCTGGCTGGGCAGGCGATCACCGACGCCCCCGCGTACCTGGACGCGGTGTACGACGCCTACGCGGACACCACGGTGCTGCCGGACAGGGGACTGATGACGGTCACCCGGTTCGGTCCGGACGTGCAGGCGATGGCCGCGTGCGCGGGTCTGCTCGCGCGCCTCTACGAGCGTCCGTTCTCGATGGTCGGTGTGTACTGACACCACCTTTCCCGTCTTCGGGTGGCCTCACCGTTGTCGAGGCCGATTCCCGTGGGCCTGAAGTCCTGTGCGGACGGGACCAACGGCGGAGGTGCTTCGGCGTATCGGGCTTTACCGTCGATCGTGCGGCGATCGTGTGGACCGTCGGAAGGGAGCGGCATGGCGGAGGAGGAGCGGGCGAAGGGGCGGTCCGCCATCGAGACCCCCGAAGACGAAGCCGAGCCGGTGGCGGCCGAGGGGGCGGTGGTGGTCGGTGTCGACGGGTCGGAGGCGGCGTTGCGAGCCGTGCGGTGGGCGGCCGAGAGGGCGGCGTGGCGGTCGGTGCCGTTGCACGTGGTGCACGCCTACGGGCTGGTCTCCCGCTACTTCGCCATGGACGTTCCGGTGCCGCCCGGCGTGATCGAGTCCCTGCTGGCGGAAGCGCGCGCGATTCTGCGCGAGGCGGTGGCCGAGGCGGAGGCGACCGCTTCCGGTGTGGAGGTACACACGCAGCTGGTGAACCACCCGGCGGTTCCCGCGTTGCTGCGTTGCTCCCAAGGGGCGGAGCTCGTGGTGCTCGGTGCCTCCGGGTTCGGCGGTTTCGCGGGGATGTTGGCCGGGTCCACCGCGGTGGCCGTGGCCGGACATGCGGCCGCTCCCGTAGTGGTCGTCCGCTGTGGTGAGGGTCGATCCGCCCCACCGACGTCGGGTCCGATCGTGGTCGGAGTGGACGGCAGTCCGTTGAGCGAGCGTGCCGTCGCCGGTGCGTTCGAGGAAGCGGCGCTGCGTTCGGCACCGCTGGTCGTGGTCCGTGCCTGGATGGACGTCGAGGACGAGGGGGTCATGCGGCGGGCCAAGTTGTTCTTCACCAACACGCCCGAGGAGGACGAGGTGCGGGCGTTGCTCGACGAGCAACTGGCGGGCTGGGAGGAGAAGTACCCCGGCGTGTCCGTGGAGCGAGTGGTGGTGCGGGACCGGCCGCGTAGGCAGTTGCTCGAGCGGTCCCGCACGGCGCAGCTGGTCGTGGTGGGAAGCCGGGGTAGGGGTGGTTTCACCGGGATGTTGCTCGGTTCCACGAGCCAGGCGCTGATCCACCATGCCGGATGTCCCGTGATGATCGTGCGACCGCGGGATTCCGATCAGGAGGACTGAGGGGAGCTCCGGCTCCTTTGTGGTGTCCGTGATCCCTCGCTCGGGGAAACGGTGAATTTCCCGAAACCGGGGGATGGACACCTCGGTCTTCCCACGATCGTGGGATGTCCTATGTAGATCTTTGGAACGAGAGCGGTTTTGTTCTCGGCGTCCGAGGAAGAGACTGTGGACGGTTCGTGGAACCGATTCCGTCGTTGCGATGTCGGCGTGTGAGTCGGCGTACTCGGCGGAGGAACCGCAGGAACCCGGCAAGGGATTCCGGAGCGGCTCGCAAGGAAAGGTCAGCGGCAAAACAGCAACAGAAGCAGCCCTCGCGGTCTGGACGTCAGTCGGGAAATCCCGGGATACCACGGTGCTTCGGCTGTGTACAAGACCCGAGAAACCGATGTTTCGTTTCGGGGCGGTCCGAAGCTTTCAGAGTTGCCCCGATACCGGACCCGGTCGACAATAGGACATTCCAGATGCGGTTGGCCGGCCAACGGGCCGAACGGGACGAGGCGAGGCCCATGCATGCCGAAGTGGCACAGGCGTCACCGCCGTTGGAGTGGTTGCGCGTACGAGCACGGCAGGAGAATTTCCCTGTCGCCCTTCACGTGCTGCCACCGCGGTACCGGCGCCACCTGCTCACGTTGTACGCATTCGCCCGAATGGTGGATGACATCGGCGACGCGGCCCCGGGAGACCGACTTCTCCAACTCGATCGGATATCCGCCGAACTCGATCGGATGTACGCGGGGCGGACCGGGGACGATCCGCTGTTCCAACGACTGGCGTACACCGTGTCGGAGTGTGAGCTGCCACAGTCCGAGTTGGAGCGCTTGGTCGAGGCCAACCGGCGGGACCAGGTGGTGCACCGGTACCGCACTTTCGACGAATTGCTCGACTACTGTGCGCTGTCCGCCAATCCTGTGGGACGTCTGGTGTTGCGCGTGTTCGGCGTGAGCACCGAACGACGCGCTCACCTGTCCGATCGAATCTGCAGCGCATTGCAGGTGTTGGAGCACTGTCAGGACGTGGCCGAGGACGCCTGTGCCGGACGGATCTATCTGCCCCGACACGATCTCGACCGGTTCGGTGTCGTCGAGGAGGACCTCATGGCGGCACAGGCGAGCACCGGTGTCAGGGCGGTCGTCGCGCTTCAGGTGCAGCGCGCCGTGAGGCTGTTGGACGAGGGGGGACCGTTGGTGGACGACTTACGCGGAGCGGCGCGTCTGGCCGTCGCGGGCTACGTCGCCGGAGGTAGGGCCACGGCGCGGGCGCTGGTCGACGCGGGGTTCGACGTGCTCGCTCGAACACCGCGCCCCCGGAAATCGCACATGCTGTGCTCTCTGCTGGCGTCGCTGGGCATCGGTGATGCGCGGTGAGGCCGGAGCAGGCATACGACGACTGTGTGCGCATCACCCGTGAACAGGCCCGCAATTTCGCCTACGGCATCAGGTTGCTGCCCGGACCCAAACGCAACGCGCTCAGCGCGGTCTACGCCTTCGCCCGTCGGATCGACGACATCGGTGACGGCGATCTCAGTCGAGAGGTCAAACTCAAGGGGTTGGAGACCGCCCGCGCCGATCTGCGCGCGATGGAGGCCGGAACCACCGACACCGACGATCCCGTCCTCATCGCCCTCGCGGACGCGGCGCGGCGCTTCGAGCTGCCGTTGGACGCGTTCGACGAACTGATCGACGGTTGTCGCGCTGATGTGTTGGGGGTCGGCTATCCGACGTTCACGTCGCTGGAGCGGTACTGCCGGTGTGTCGCCGGTTCGGTCGGGCGACTGTCGTTGGCGGTCTTCGGCAGTCCGGACCGGGATCGATACGAGCCGATCGCCGACGATCTGGGCGTCGCGCTACAGCTGACCAACATCCTGCGCGACGTCGTCGAGGACCTCGACAACGGTCGGGTGTATCTGCCCGCCGACGAGCTCAAGCGGTTCGGGTGCACACTCGAGCGGGACGACAGCGGGGCGTTCGTCGACGACGCGGACGACCTCGCGGCGTTGTTGGAGTTCCAGGCGGTACGGGCGCAGGAATGGTACGAGCGGGGACTGGCCCTGCTCGACGTCCTCGACCGACGCAGCCGAGCATGCTGCGCGGCGATGGCGGGGATCTATCACCGGCTGCTCACTCGGATGGCGCTACGACCGGACCTGGTGTTGCGGGGCCGGACCAGTCTGCCGTCCTGGGAGAAGGCCCTCGTGGCGGGCATGGCACTTGCGGGAGGCACACCGTGACGGCGCCGTGTGCACAACCGCGGGCGCGTGGGGGCGACCCCACGGAGGCTCATGTGGTGGTGGCCGGATCCGGGTTGGCGGGCCTCACCGCGGCCTGCGATCTGGCCGACGCCGGAGTCTCGGTGACGCTGTTGGAATCCCGCGCGCGGCTGGGCGGGGCGACGTTCTCCTTCCAGCGGGGCGGCATGACCGTCGACAACGGACAGCATGTGGTGCTGCGATGCTGTACCGCTTACCTGCGGCTGCTCGAACGCCTGGGCAGTTCCGCGGGCATGGCGGTACAGGAACGCTTCCGTGTGCCGGTGCTCGCGCCGGGAGGACGGTTCACGGAGTTGCGGCGTATCGACGTCCCGGCGCCGCTGCACCTGTTGCCCGCGATCGCCCGGTACAGGGCCTTACGGCCGATCGATCGCGCACGGGTCCTCCGCGCCGCGCTGGCGTTGCGTTCACTCGACCCGGACGACGAGTCCCTGGACTCCCACAATTTCGGTGATTGGCTCGCCCGACACGGGCAGAACGACGAGACCCGCGACAGACTGTGGAACCTGATCACGGTCGCCGCCCTCAACGGCCACGTGTCCCAGGTGTCGTTGGCCTCGGCGGCGAAGGTGTTCCGCACGGCCTTGCTCGACGCCCCGGATGCCGCGGACATCGGGATCCCGCGTTGGCCGCTGGAGGATCTGCACGTACGTCCCGCGGAGAAATACCTGATCGAACGCGGCGGCCGGGTGCGGACCCACAGCCCGGTCCGGGGCGTCACGCCCGTGCGGGATCGGTTCCTGGTGCGTTTGGACGACGAGGTCCTCGAAGCCGACGCGGTCGTCCTCGCCGTGCCTCCCGAGACGGCGGCCCGCGTGTGCCCCGAGCGGGCCGGGCTCCAGCGATGGCGACTCGTGCGACTGGGCGCGGTCCCGATCGTCAACGTGCACGTGGTCTACGAACGTCCGGTCACCGACCTCTCCTTCGTCGCGGCGGTGTCATCGCCGGTGCAGTGGGTGTTCGACCGCACCGACGCCGCCGGACTGACCACAGGCCAGTACCTGACGGTGTCGTTGTCGGCGGCCGAATCGTGGCTCACCACCCCGGCCTCGACGCTGCGGGAGGTCTTCCTCACCGAACTCGGCCGCTTGTTCCCCGAGGCGGCGACGACACCGCATTCCCGGTTCTTCGTCACCCGACAGCGAAGGGCCACGTTCCGCCAGAGCCCCGGCTCGAACAGCTTGCGTGCGGACCAGCGCACGGCGTTGCCCGGCCTCGTCCTCGCCGGCTCCTGGACCGCGACTGGTTGGCCCGACACCATGGAGGGAGCCGTGCAAAGTGGACATCGAGCCGCCGACCTCGTTCTCGCTCAGCTGGCTGGAGGTGTGAGGTGATGACCGCGATTTTGCCGTCCGAGGTGAGTGCCACTCAGCAGCTGGTGCAACCCGCACTACGCGAGGCGGTCACCACGCTGACACCCGCGATGCGACGTATCGTCAGCTACCACTTCGGTTGGACCGACGAGCACGGGGAGGTCGTGAACGGAGGGGGAGGCAAGGCGTTGCGGCCCGCGCTCGCCCTGCTCGCGGCCAGAGCCGTAGGGGCCCCACCGGAATCGGCGCTTCCGGGCGCTGTCGCCGTGGAGCTGGTGCACAACTTCTCCTTGCTGCACGACGATGTCATGGACGGCGACACAGAGCGTCGCCACCGGCCCACCGCATGGCGGTTGTTCGGCACCCCGGCCGCCATCCTGGCGGGTGACGCGCTGTTGACACTCGCCATGGAGGTGCTGGACTCGGTGGGGGAGCGTTCCGCCAATCAGCGTCTGGCCGCTGCGGTGCACAGATTGATCGAGGGGCAGAGCGCCGACATCGAGTACGAAAGCCGCACGATCGTCAGCGTCGAGGAGTGCCTGGACATGGAGGACGGCAAAACCGCGTCGCTCATGGCGTGCTCGGCCGAACTCGGGGCGCTGTTGGGCGGAGCCGATGACCGGACAGTCGCGGCGTTGGGGGATTTCGGACGCAATCTGGGAATGGGTTTCCAGCTCGTCGACGATCTGCTCGGCATCCTCGGCAGCCCGGAGGTCACCGGTAAACCCGTGCTGGCCGACCTGCGGGTGCGGAAGAAGTCGGTTCCTGTGGTGGTGGCCTTGAACGCGGATACCGACAGTGCGGCGGCGTTGCAGGAGTTCTACCGGCGAGAACGCCCGCCCAACGAGGACGATGTGCGCACGATGGCGGCATTGATCGAGGACACGGGCGCCATCACGTGGACTCGGGAGCGCGCCCACCGTTATATCGCCGCGGCCGAGACCAGCCTCGCCACGGTGAATCCGCCCGAGGAGGTCCGTGCGGCACTGGCCGATCTCACCCGTTTCGTCGTGGAGCGTGACCGATGACCGATGTGTTGACCCGTGAGCTGTCCCCGAACTCGACGCGGGACAGGGTGCGAAGCTGCGTTTCCTCCGCCCGGCAGTACTTGCTGTCGCTGCAGCACGAGGAGGGCTGGTGGAAAGGTGAGCTGGACACGAACGTGACGATGGAGGCCGAGGACCTGCTGCTGCGGCAGTTCCTCGGTATCTCCGACGAACAGGTCACACAGGAGACCGCGCGCTGGATCAGGTCGTGTCAACGGGAGGACGGAACGTGGGCGACCTTCCACGGCGGTCCCCCCGACCTGTCCACGACCGTGGAGGCCTACGTCGCGTTGCGCCTGGCGGGTGATGCGATGGACGCCGCGCACCTGCGCAAGGCGCGTGAATACATCTTGGACAGTGGGGGGATCGAGTCCACACGGGTGTTCACACGGATCTGGCTGGCACTGTTCGGGGAATGGCCGTGGAGCAGATTGCCGGTGCTGCCACCGGAGATGATGCTGCTGCCCGACTGGTTCCCGCTGAACATCTACGACTGGGCGAGCTGGGCCAGACAAACGGTGGTGCCGTTGACGATCGTCGGTTCCCTCCGGCCCACCAGGGATCTCGGATTCAGCGTCCGGGAGTTGCGTACCGGGATCCAGCGCCGGGATCTGGAGTCGCCGCTTTCCTGGGCGGGCGTTTTCCACGGCCTCGACTCGGTGTTGCACCGTTTGGAGAAGCTGCCTTTGAAGCCCTTGCGCAAGGTGGCACTGGCACGAGCGGAACAATGGATCCTCGACCGACAGGAATCGGACGGGGGTTGGGGCGGCATCCAGCCACCGTGGGTGTATTCGATCCTCGCCCTGCATCTGCGTGGTTACCCGTTGGACCACCCGGTGCTGCGTAAGGCGCTCGACGGGCTGGACGGCTTCACCATCCGGCACCGCACCGAGAACGGGTGGATCCGTAAATTGGAGGCCTGCCAGTCGCCGGTGTGGGACACGGCTCTTGCGATGACGGCGTTGTTGGACTCCGGAACACCACCGAACGACCCGGCGCTGGTCAGGGCGGCCGACTGGATCCTGCGTCAGGAGATCCGGGTCAGTGGTGACTGGCGGGTGCGCAGACCCGCCCTGGAACCGTCGGGGTGGGCGTTCGAGTTCGCCAACGACCATTACCCCGACACCGACGACACGGCCGAGGTGGTGCTCGGACTCCAGCGGGTGAGACACCCCGAGCCGCACCGGGTGAACGCGGCCGTGGAACGGGCCACCGCGTGGCTCGTGGGCATGCAGTCCTCGGACGGCGGATGGGGTGCGTTCGACGCCGACAACACGCGAACACTGTGCGAGAAGCTGCCGTTCTGCGACTTCGGCGCGGTGATCGACCCGCCGTCGGCCGACGTGACGGCGCATATCGTGGAGATGCTGGCGGCCCGGGGAATGGCCGACAGTGAATCCGCCAGACGCGGCGTGCGCTGGTTGTTGGAGCACCAGGAGGTGGACGGTTCCTGGTTCGGTCGTTGGGGAGCCAACCACGTCTACGGCACGGGAGCGGTGGTTCCGGCTCTCGTGGCGTGTGGGATCTCCCCCCAGCACGAGGCCGTGCGCGCGGCCGTGCAGTGGCTTGTGGCCCACCAGAACGCCGACGGCGGTTGGGGTGAGGACCTGCGTTCCTATGTCGACCGGACCTGGGTGGGCCGGGGCACCTCCACACCGTCACAGACGGCGTGGGCGTTGTTGGCGCTGCTCGCGGCGGGGGAACGGGGCGAGGTCGTGCGCCGGGGCGTGGAATGGCTGATGGCCGCACAGCGGCCCGACGGTGGTTGGGACGAACCGCAGTACACCGGCACCGGTTTCCCCGGCGACTTCTACATCAGCTACCACATGTACCGGATCGTCTTCCCGCTCACCGCGTTGGGCCGGTACCTCGGAAGAGGTGGCGATGTCGGGACGGGCTGACGACGTACTCGTCGTGTGCCCACTGACCGTGGAAGCGGTGAGTGTGTGGTGGGGACTGCGCGGCGGGGACGTCGTACGCGCGGGGATGCGCGCACGGCGACGTTCGGCGGTGCTGGCGGCACTACGGCAGCGGCCCGAGGTCCCCGTCGTCGTGGCGGGGGTGGCCTGTGCGCTCACGTCCGCCACGCGTCCGGGGGACCTGGTGGTCCCCGACGTGGTGTGCTCGCCGCGCGGGACGTGGGAGTGTGCCACCGCACCGCTGCTGGCCTCGGTACTCCGCGGGAACGGGCACACCGTCCACCGTGGCGCTCTCGTGGAGTCCGACCGGGTGGTCTGGCGGGTGCGACGGGGGACGGCGGCGGTGGAGGACGACGTCCGCGAGTCCGGTGATCCCGTGGCACTCGACCTGGAATCCGCTCTGCTTGTGGAACTGATCGAACAAGAAAGACCGGCCGCGGTACTGCGTGCGGTGGTGGACACCCCGACACGGCCGCTGGCGAGCCCGGCGACGATACCGGGCGGTGCCGCGGCGTTGGCGGCGTTGGCGGCCTCGGGACCCGCACTACGGGCGTGGGCGACCGTCGTTGCGCGCCGGACGTGGACGAACGACAGCGTTGTGAAGGAGGTGCGGCACCGATGGGTATGCCGTGGCACCAGAGTCTGCGCATCGCGCGCTACCTGATGGTCCAGAAATTACGGCGACGTTCGAAGTTCCCGTTGATCGTGGAACTGGAGCCGTTGTTCGCGTGCAACCTGAGCTGCCCCGGATGCGGCAAGATCCAACACCCCGCGAGCGTGCTGAAACAACGCATGCCGGTGGAGCAAGCGGTGGCCGCCATCGAGGAGTGCGGGGCTCCCATGGTGTCGATCGCGGGCGGCGAACCGTTGATGCACCCCGACATCGACACGATGGTCAACGAATTCGTGCGCCGGAAGAAGTACGTCTTCCTGTGCACCAACGCCGCCCTGCTCCGGCGGAAGATCGACAAGCTCGACCTGAAGCCGTCGCGGTACTTCGCGTTCGCCATCCACGTCGACGGACTGCGGGAACGACATGACGCCGCCGTCGACAAGGAAGGTGTGTTCGACGAGGTGATCGAGGCGATCGCCGAGCTGAAAAAGCGTGGTTTCCGGGTCACCACGAACACGACCGTGTTCAACACCGACACACCGCAGACTCTGACCGAGGTGCTCGACTTCCTCAACGACGAGATCGAGGTGGACCAGATGATGGTCTCGCCCGCCTACGCCTACGAGAAGGCTCCCGACCAGGAACACTTCCTCGGCGTCCAGGAGACTCGGGAGCTGTTCCGCAAGGCGTTCTCAGGAGGCAATCGGAAGCGTTGGCGACTCAACCATTCGCCGTTGTTCCTCGACTTCCTCGAGGGCAAAGTGGACTTCGAATGCACCGCGTGGGGGGTGCCGTCGTACTCCCTGTTCGGCTGGCAGAAGCCGTGTTATCTGATGAGCGACGGCTACGCCCGCACCTATGCCGAACTCGTGGAGACCACCGACTGGGACGCCTACGGCCGGGGTAGGGACCCTCGCTGCGCGAACTGTATGGCGCACTGCGGTTACGAACCCACTGCCGTGTTGGCCACGCTCGGTTCGCTCAAGGAATCACTCCGGGCCGCCCGGGGCCTGTGAGCGGGGTCAGCCGAATCGGCGTTGCAACGCATCGGTGAGGTGCGGCGCGACGCCCCGGAGGCGTGCGGGGAATCGGAGCCAGCGTGGTACGAACACCTCCGGTCGCCGGTGTTCCACCGCACGCACGATCCGCTCCGCCACCGCCTCGGCGGGGACGGGCCGCGGGAACCGGCGTGAATACGGCGTGCCGCGCCGGGAGAAGAACGCGGTGTCGACCACCCCCGGAACCACCACCGACACCCCCACACCGTGGGGCGAGGCCTCGTGGCGGATACTCGCGGCGAACGCGTTCATCGCCGCCTTGGTGGCGGAGTACACGGCCTCGTCGGCGACGGCCATGTGTCCCGCGATCGAGGAGACGAACACGAGGTGACCGCCCGAACGTCGCCGCATACCGAGCAGCGCGGCGCGCGCCAAGCGCATCGGAGCCAGCATGTTGACCCCCACGAGCGTTTCCATGTCACCGTCGGGCGTGTCGATCAGCCGACCCGCCCAGCCCTGGCCGGCCGCGGCCACGAGCACATCGGCTTTGTCCGCCTCGGAGCACACGGTGTCGATGGCGTGGGGATCGGTCAGGTCGGCCACACACGACGCCCCACCGATACGGCGGGCCAGTTCCGTCAGGGCAGCGACGTTCCGGCCCACCACCACGACGTGGCAGCCGCGTGCCGCGAACGCCTCCGCCGTCGCCGCGCCGATCCCGGACGACCCACCTGTGACCAGCACCCGCGTGCCCGGCCCGATCATGTGCTCTCCCGGACGACGGAACCCGTGACGACGTCGGTCATCGTCTCGGCGAGGGGGACGGCGAGCGACTTCGTGTCCGGCGTGGCGGTGACGCACACCGTGATCCACGGCCCCCACGTCAACGCACCCCAGGCCAGTCCGGTGTCCGGCGCGAGCGCCAGCACGGGGTAGGCCTCCGACAACACCGCACCGTGCCAGCGCACTTCTCGGCGCGGCCCCGGCATCACGGTGCCGATCGCGTTGAACCACTTCCCCCGGTACACGTTTCGAGCCGCCGCCCGATGCAGCGGAGGGGGAAGCATGCCGAGCAACCGCACGACGAAATTCGCGGCCACGGGCACACCGGTGTCGACCTGCGCCCGCATCGTCGCCGCCACGAGACGCACGCGGTCACCGAACTCCATCGGTCCCACCGGGAGATCGACCGGCACGGCGCCGGTGTGGTTGCCCGCCACCCGTAGGCTGTCGGTGCCGCGCACCGACCACGGCACCATGAGTCGGAACCGCTCGGCCCCCTCGTCGATGTCGTGCCATGCCTGTGCGAACGCCGCCAACAGGAATTCGGCCGCGCCCACCCCGTGCGTTCGGGCGGCCGTACGCACGGCCCGCCCCGGCAGGCGTGCGAGTACGTGGTGTCGGCGCGCGTCGAGGAGGGGGCCGTCCGTCACCGTGGCGGGGGCTTTTCCCCCCACGGTCAGCTGCCGTAGTCCAGACAGGACGGGACGGAGATCGGCGGACACCCCGGGCACCCCACCGTCCCCCAGCTGCGGCGCGGGACGGTTCGTCCACGGCATCCGTCCGGCGTCGTCGGTGTCGGACAGCAGTGACTGCAACACGGTCATGCCGTCACCGAGTGCGTGGTGCAACTTCACCAGCAGGGCGCTGCGTCCGTCGGCCAGCCCGGTGACGATCCGTGCGGCACCTACGGTGTGCTCGGCCTGCAACGGGACGGAGAAGAACTCGTCCACCGGGGACGTCAGCTCGGTGGCCGTCACCGCGTCGACGTTCTCCCACGCCGCTCTGCCCGGGACGGGCAGCCAACGGGCGGGTTGGGTCGCGGTGGCGGGGACGATGCGGCCGAGCGCGCCGGGCACCGAGGCCAGCATGGCCGCCGCCCGGTCGACCGTGGGCACCGGGCCGGGTTCGAACACCAGCACCGTACCCACGTGCTGCGGTGCGGCCGGGGAGTCGATGTGCGCGAAAAGGGCGTCGGACGCGGGAAGCCTGCGAGGCCCCGGCCGCGGTGGGGTGGTGGCGAGAAGACGCATCGCCCGGTCGAGCCCGGACGTCCCCGTCGCGGGATCCCAGGAGGCCGTGGGCAGGCCGAACCCACGATGTCGCCGCAGCCAGGCGAGCCCCGCGGTCACCACGGGGTGGGTGGACAGCACGAGGTCCGGACGTACCTGGTCGAGTAACCGGCCGAGCGTCCGCCCGGCCCGTGCGCCGGTGGCCTGGTTCGGCGTGATGTCCTCGGCAAGGACGTGGACGTCCGGCCAGGACCGCCGTGCGGCCTCGCGCACCGAGGACAGCAGGGGGCCCGCCGTCCCGGCGGAGACGACGAGAAGCCGAGGCGCAGTCGGAATCCGCACCGTCCCAGCCTGCCATGCACAGCGCCGTGTTGCGTGCCCGAAGCGCGGGGACTCACCTGCCCGGACGAGGCGACGGTGCGCCACGGGTCCCGAAGCCGATCCATGAGCCCGCGTCGCGACCGTGTCGGCGGCCGTGCCGTCCCCACCGTTCCCGGCGTTCCCGCCGTCCCGGGTTTCAGTGTCCGGGACCTTCCGAGGGGGCGTCGGACGTGGTGCGACGGTGTACCGCCAGCAGTCCGAGGGTGAACAACAGTCGGTCGCGGGGATGCGACACCGACCGACCGGTGATCGATTCGATGCGTTGGAGGCGGTAGATGACGGTGTTGCGGTGGCAGTACAGCCGTTGTGCCGCACGGGTCGGGGAACCACCGCTGTCGATCACCGCGCCCAGTGTGGCCAGCAACGTCTCCCGTTCGGCCTCGGGAAGACGGAGCAGCTCACCGAACGCCACCTGGGTGAGTCGCTCGGTCAACTCAGGACTGTCGACGAGTAGCGCCTCGGGCAGATGATCGTCGAGGAACGCCATTCCCGGTGCGCCCAACGTCCTCGCCGCGGTGCGGGCCAACGTGTAGGCGTCACCGACCTGGCCGAGCGTGGTGATCACCGGTGACGCGCCCACCCGACCCATCACCGCGGGACGGAGAGCGGCCAGCACGTCGGCCGGCGTGCGGTCGGCGAGCGCGATCA
>SMEZ01000133.1_pt1 | contig 23672 bp, 20 predicted proteins | sample 2456351 | NCBI WGS metagenome assembly SMEZ01 (sample SAMN10132605, study PRJNA489261) | soil metagenome | isolation source: day120 antibiotic-loamy sand soil ammended with composted manure from dairy... | place: USA | collected 2015-04-01 | reverse complement strand
ATTTTGCCGGGATTATTCATACAAAAGATATATTTGCAAAAATGGCTAAAAATGAACATCTCGATCTTTCCGAGTGTATTCGTGATACATTGATCCTTCCAGAACCAATGAAAGTTTTCCAAGCTTTAGAAGCTTTGAAAAAATCAGGTCAACATGAGGCCATGGTTATTGACGAGTATGGTGGTATTGAAGGTTATGTAACAATGCATGATTTCATGGAAAATATTGTTGGTGAACTACCTGAAAGTGATGATGAAGATGAGCCACAAATTATAAAAAGATCGGATGATACATGGTTAGCTGATGGATTATTACCCATTGATACATTTGCCCGATTTTTTGATTTAGAAGATGAACCAAGCCTTCGTGGTGGAAATAATTTCCATACTCTTGGCGGTTACATAACAATGAATTTAGGCGATATTCCCCGTGTTGGTGATACCGTTCAAGTAGCAGATTTTGTTTTAGAAATTGTTGACATGGATCATGTACGAGTTGATAAAGTACTTATAACAAAAGTTGAGATTGAAGAAGAACACGAAGATGCAGTTGAATAAAAAAACATAATCCATTACCAAGCAATCGGATCATTACCGATTGCTTTTCTATTATAGTAAGGTATCCGATTAAAAGTCCAGTATCTAATCAAATCCCTTATCGAATAAATTGGTAAATACATGAATAACTTTATTTTAATATAGCAAACATTTTAATTAAATAAAGCTTTAAAACACAGAATAATTATTGAATTGTTAAAAAAGTGTTTACTTTTTTTAAATTCGAAGTTATAATACTATATAATTTAATATATTTCAATATACTAAATTGTTAAAGAGGGTCATAACTGATTAGGGGGTATTACAAGATGAAGCTAAAAAACATTTTTGTAGTCATGATTTTGGGATTTATTATTCCATTCATTGCTGCTTGTGGTAGTGATGAAACCGGAAGCACAGAGAAGTCAAAAAATTCTCCCGGATCAGATGAAAAAGTATTACATTTTCCAAATCCAGAAGCTATTCCTTCAATGGATCCATCCATTGCTACAGATGAATCATCCTTTGTTTATCTAGCAGCAACGATGGAAGGTTTATATCGACTGGATGCCGATGCTAAAGCAGTACCTGGAATTGCAACAAGTCATGATGTAAGTGAGGATGGTCTAACATGGACATTCCATCTTCGTGAAGATGCAAAATGGGAAAATGGTGATCCGGTGACAGCACACGATTTCGTCTATTCTTGGCAACGTGCCGTTGATCCTGCAACAGGTTCTGAATATGGACCATATATGATGAATAATGTTATTAAAAATGCAACAGCTGTGAGTTCTGGTGAATTGCCTAAAGAGGAATTAGGAGTACATGCTGAAGATGATTATACTTTTGTCGTTGAACTAGAAAATCCAATTGCATATTTTGAAACTCTTGTAACGTTTGGTACATTTTTACCGCTAAATCAGAAATTTGTTGAAGAACAAGGCGATAAATTTGCGACAAGTTCTGATACCCTACTTTCCAATGGACCTTACACAATGGAAAATTGGACAAGTACAAGCGATTCTTGGGAATTAGTAAAAAATGAGAGTTATTGGGATGCTGAAACAGTTCAAATGGACAAGCTTACGTTCAAAGTGATGAAAGAACCACAAACGGCAGTAAACTTGTATAATGAAGGCTCTTTAGATAGAGTTGACTTATCATCTGATCTTGTAGACCAATATGCAACAAACGATGAGTTCCATATTCAGCCAGCAACATTTGTGTACTTTATTAAATTCAATCAGGAGGCTCATCCTGCGTTAGCAAATAAAAATATCAGAGCGGCTATTAGTCAAGCCTTTAATAAAGAGGCATTAGTGAATGAAATTTTAAATAATGGTTCAATTGTAGCAAACGGTCTTATTCCAAAAGACTTTACTCCAATTCCGGAAACTGGTGAAGACTTCCGTGAAGTCAATGGTGACTTAGTGACATATGATTTAGAAGCTGCCAAACAAGCTTGGCAACAAGGACTAACAGAGATTAATGAAGAAAAAGTAGAACTAGAATTATTAGTCGATGATGATGAAACAACCAAACTCATGACAGAATATATTGCTAACCAACTTGAAACCAACTTAGAAGGTTTAACCGTAAATATTAAACGAGTACCTAAAAAACAACGTCTGGATTTAGATACAAAAATGCAATATGAAATGCAAATTTCAAGATGGGGTGCTGATTTCCTTGATCCATTTACGTATATGAATCTATGGACTACAGATAGCGGAAATAATATGATGGGATATTCCAATTCTGAATATGACCGACTCGTACTTGAAACGACAACAACATATGCAACGGATAACGTGAAACGTTATGAGAACTTCTTAGAGGCAGAAAAAATCCTATTTGAGGACGCTGCGATTGCACCAATTTACCAATCTTCTATTGCACAACTGGTTTCACCACGAGTGAAAGGCATACATTACAATCCATTTGGTCCTACTTATGAATATAAATGGGCAGATATAGCAGAATAAAAATGTTTAATGGGGACTACTCTTTTGAACAGAGAAAGTAGTCCCCTTTTCCAATTAGAAGGAAAATTCAGTGTTGTAAGTTCTTATTTATTTCAAGTTTTTTACTTGCGTCTTTTGTTATTAGCTTTTACGATTCCGTTTGTTGAAGTTTTTCCCGCAACCGTTTTAACTCAGCTTCAATTTCTTCAAGCAGTTTTTCAGAGTATGCAACATTACTATGCTTGCCAAGGGATTCTAATTTTTCCATATCTCCTTGAATACGTATATAATCACTTTTTAATTCGTCCATTTTTTTTTGTATTTCGGCCTTTTTCATTTCTCATCATCCTCAATTTATATTTACTCATATCTTATCATGATTCTTAGATTGTCGCATTTGCCGTGTTCTAAAAATTGAAATAAATCGATCCTGTTGAATTATGGCAATAAAAGAGGTTGTCCGAATCATTGGACAACCTATAAGGAACGAAAGAATTAGTTTGTTACAGGAACTTTTTCTAACATGGTTCCATTTTTAGCAAAGTTAATATGGAATGAAAAAGCTTTTTCTAAAATGTGAGGTGTTTGGCCGCCTTGTGTTAATGCTTCAAAATAGTAATCTTTCAACTGTTCTTTATACATTGGATGTGCACAATTTTCAATAATCAACTCCGCACGCTCTCTCGGTGCAAGACCACGTAAATCAGCATAACCTTGCTCAGTAACAATAACATCAACATCATGTTCAGTATGATCTACATGCGATACAAAAGGTACAATACTGGAAATGTTACCGCCTTTTGCAACCGATTTCGTAACAAATACTGTTAGACGAGCATTACGTGCAAAGTCACCGGATCCACCAATACCGTTCATCATCTTCGTACCGGAAACATGTGTTGAATTTACATTACCGTAAATATCAACTTCTAATGCTGTATTGATTGATATAGTCCCGAGACGACGGACAATCTCCGGATAGTTCGAAATTTCTTGTGGTCTTAAAATCAATTTATCTTTATATTTTTCAAAGTTGCCGTATACTTCATTTCCTTTTTCTTCTGATAAAGTAATCGAAGTTGCAGAAGCGACTTTAACTTTCCCCGCGTCAATTAAATCAAATACAGCATCTTGTAGTACCTCAGAATATACTTCAAGATCATGGAATTCAGAAGTAAGCATACCGTGTAATACTGCATTTGCGACTGAACCAACACCGATTTGAAGTGGCGCGAGTGTTTTATCTAATCGACCTGCTTCAATTTCCTTACGTAAAAATGACATTAAATGATTGGCCATCGTTTGCGTTTCTTCATCAGGTTGTACGATAGTTGAAGGAGAATCCGTTTCAGTTGTTAGTACAATACCTTTAATTCTATCAAACTCAACAGGAATACCAATTGTACCAATACGATCGCTAGAATTTGTTAAAGGTATCGGTTTTCTTTCCCCTTGTTTTTCAGGTAAGTAAATGTCATGTACACCAACTAATTCTTTTGGTAAATTTGTATTTAACTCTACAATAACATTTTTCGCTTTTTGAACGAATATTGGAGAGTTTCCTACAGATGTAGTAGGGATAATCATACCATCTTCTGTAATAGCAACCGCTTCTACGATAGCAAAATCAATTTCTGGCAATACCCCAGCGCGAACAAGTTCAGCAGTATGGGATAAATGTTGATCAATATATAATACGTCCCCTTGGTTGATCTTCTTTCTAATTGTATTATCTGTTTGGTATGGTAAACGTTTTGCGATAAGTCCTTGTTCAGACATTAATTTGTCAATATCAGAACCTAAAGAAGCACCGGTGTAAACGTTTACTTTGAAAGGGTCAGTTTTTGCCCGTTCAACTAAAGCAAGTGGAACTGCCTTAGCATCTCCTGCGCGAGTAAACCCACTTAACCCCAATGTCATCCCGTTTTCAAACCATGAAGCAGCTTCATCAGCAGAAACAACCTTACCCTTTAAAGATTCAGGTAATACGTTTGAAAGCTCTTTCTCCACAGTAATCCCCCTCTTTTTGAACATTTTATGAACTTTACATTATCTTATCAAAGCGAGGGGGGAACCACATTTCTATTGGAATGAAATAGAAAATAAAGGAACTATTCAGAAAAAAACAGAACAAAAACTGTAAACGGTTTATTTTTATTAAAACATTAACTGCTTTCTAAAATAGCTTGCATAGGACTGGCTAACAGGAATACGATCGCCATTTTTCATAACTAATAGAAAAGTAGAATGGAAGTCTGGTTGTATTTCTGCAATGGCATTTACATTTACAATAAAAGAACGGTGACACCGAATAAACTGCTCCGCTGGTAATAAATATTCAATCTCAGATAAATTAAGTTTATGATAACCATCAATATTTTTTGTAACAACCTTAGCTTTACGATTTTCCGCTTCTAAATATAGAATACTTTGAACAGGTACCGGATACCAACGATCGCCATTTTTAATTGTAAAAAAATTTGGTAGAGAATAATTAGCGCGCGTAGGGAAAATGGCTGTCACAACTCTATCTGGTTTCCCTTTTTCCAATATTGGAACAGATAAGCCAAAATAGGATACACCAAACACACTTGGGTCAACGTATGAAAAAATTTTTCTTTTTAATGAAAGTGCTTTATAAGTTGCACTTCCCCTTTTAATTTGATCACCAGGTTTAATATGTAAGTTAATGGATGGACTGGGAAAGTAGTCTTGATAAACCCTCGTATCAGATATAGCAACGGATGTATCTTTTGGAAAAATTTCCGTAAAAATTTCGAGTAACTGATCTGTTGATATGCGTTCCAAGTGACTCCCTCCACAAACGTTAGAATGATTAACTATTCACATTTATTAATATGTATATTATAAAACAATAATTTAGAAAATGCTAAAAATTACTTTTCTATTTCCTTAATCTTCTAAAATATGCACAAAAATTCTAAGTCTAGTCGTAATGGGAGAAATGTTTAAGAAAGAAGATGTCAATAGTGGTAAGTATATTTTTATAAAAAAAGGAAGAGGGCCATTTCCAAATGGCACTCTAATGATTAATTTGTAACAGCAACTTTCTCATTTAATTTACCAATATAATGACATGCTGCTGCGTGGCCCGTCTTCATATTATTTTTGTGAACAAGTTCCGGTTCCGTTGTTTGACATAACTCTGTTGCAAAAGGACAACGAGTATGAAAACGACAACCTGATGGTGGATGAATGGGTGATGGAAGATCCCCTTTTAAGATAATTCGTTCTCTTTGTTTTTCTGGATCTGGAACAGGAATCGATGATAAAAGAGCTTTTGTATAAGGATGTTGTGGGTTTTCAAAAATAGAATGTTTATCACCGATTTCGACAATTTTCCCTAAATACATGACGATAATTCGATCAGAAATATGTCGAACAACTCCGAGATCATGGGAAATAAATAAATAAGTTAAATTATATTCTCGTTGCAATTTTTTTAACAAGTTTAATACTTGTGCTTGAATAGAAACATCAAGGGCTGAAACTGCCTCATCACAAATAATAATTTTTGGTTGAACAGATAAGGCCCGTGCAATTCCAATTCTTTGTCTTTGCCCACCACTAAATTCATGGGGAAATCGGTCTGCTTGATATTTAGCAATTCCGACTGTTTCTAGAAGTTGTAATACCTCTTTTTCTCGATCACTTTTTGAATGAACATTTTGAATGGTCATCGCTTCTTTAATAATACTTTTCACTGTTTGACGTGGATTTAAAGAAGCGAAAGGGTCTTGGAAAATGATTTGCATATCTTTCCGTTTTTTTCGCATTTCAGATTTGCTTAACTTGAGGAGGTCTGTACCATCAAAGATAATACTTCCTGAAGTCGGCTCATCTAGTCGTAAAATGGCGCGTCCCGTTGTGGACTTACCGCATCCTGATTCACCGACAATACTGACAGTTTCCCCTTGATAAATTGTAAAAGAAACATCGTCAACAGCTTTTACGTGATTGACGGTTCGGCCTAAAAATCCGCCCTTAATCGGAAAGTATTTTTTTAGGTTTTTAACGGTTAATAGTTCTTTGCCCACCGTTTACATCCACCTCCTTATTTCTGTCCCACTCATTTGAATAGATCCAGCAGCGAATTTCATTATTTTCTAGATGCGCTACTAATTCCGGCTCTTTCGTATGACATATGGCTGATGCATGGGGACATCTTGGTGCAAAAGCACAACCATTTGGCATTTCAAAAGGGCTGGGCACATTTCCTTTGATTGCAATAAGTTCTTCTTGGTCAATATCATGCCGTGGTAGTGAATTTAATAAGCCAACTGTATACGGATGCTGTGGATTTTTAAATAATGTTTTGACGTCTGCAAATTCAACTACTTTTCCGCAATACATAACAGCAACATAATCACATGTTTCGGCAACGACACCTAAATCGTGAGTAATGAAAATAACAGACATGTGAAGTTTTTCTTGTAACTCTTTTATTAACCTTAAAATTTGTGCTTGAATCGTTACATCTAAAGCAGTCGTTGGCTCATCTGCAATTAATAATTTCGGATTACAAGCAAGAGCCATTGCAATCATAACCCGTTGACGCATTCCACCTGATAATTCATGTGGATATTGATCAATTCGTTTTTCAGGAGAAGGAATACCAACAAGCTTTAACATTTCAATTGATTTTTCCTTTGCTTCTCTCTTGGATAAATTCCGATGGATTTGATAAACTTCACTAATTTGCTCACCAATTGTAAAAACAGGATTTAAGGAAGTCATTGGTTCTTGGAAAATCATTGAAATTTCGTTACCTCGAATTTTGCGCATGTCCTTTTCTGAGAGTTGCAAGAGATCCTTACCATCAAATAAAATTTCTCCACTTTTAATTTTTCCTGGACTTTGAATAAGTCGTAAAATAGATAGTGATGTAATACTTTTACCTGAACCCGACTCACCTACGATTCCTAACGTTCTTCCAGATGGTACGGAAAAACTAACACCGTTGACGGCCTTCACTTCTCCTTCTTCTGTAAAAAAAGAGGTACAAAGATTCTTTACTTCTAAAATGTTTTTCACATGTGTTCACCCCTATTGCAAGTCTATTCGTTTATTTAAATAACGGTATGAAATATCAACTAACGTATTAACGATCACGAATAATAAAGCAATGATCAGAACAGTTCCTTGTAAAACTGGGAAATCTCTTTGATAAATTGCATCAACGACTAGCCGGCCCATTCCATTGATTGCAAATACTGATTCTGTTAAAACAGCCCCACCTAAGAAACTACCAAACTCTAAACCAGCTACTGTAACTACTGGTATTAAAGCATTTTTCAATGCATGTTTATATATAACAAGTCTCTCCTTCACACCCTTTGCTCTCGCTGTACGTATATAATCTTGGTTAATAACTTCTAACATACTCGACCGTGTCATCCGAGCAATAATAGCAGCTCCTCCAGTACCGAGTGTAATGACCGGTAGGATATTTTGTTGCCAAGAACCCCAACCTGACGGTAAAAAGATTGGGTGGTCAATTGCAAAATATTTTATTAACATTAATCCCATCCAGAAGTTAGGCATTGATAATCCGAATAAGGCAATAATCATAATGATTGCATCAATCCAAGATGATGCGCGAACAGCGGAAATAATCCCAGCAATTAAACCAATGAAAACAGCCAACACGACACTATAAAAGGCGAGTTCGACTGTAGTCCAAAACCTTGCTTCTATTTCATTAATAACCGGTCGATTGCTACGAATCGAATTACCAAGATCACCTTGTAGCAAGTTTCCTACATATGTTAAATACTGGACGTGTAAAGGTTCATTTAATCCTAAACGTTCTCGGATGTTTTCAATTGTATGTTCCGGAGCCCCTTCCCCTGCGATAATTTGAGCGGGATCACCAGGCGATAAATGCATTAAAGAGAATACTAGAATCGTTACTCCTATTAAAACAGGGATTAATTGTAATAAACGTCTAAAAATAAATTGAATCATGTATTTCCCCTCCTAACGTTTTCTCATTTTAGGGTCTAAGGCATCGCGTAAACCATCTCCGAATATATTAAATACGAGCACGATAATCACAATTGCGATTCCAGGGAAAAAGGCGACATGTGGATAATCGAAAATATAAGATCTTCCATCATTTAACATTGCTCCCCATTCAGGTGTAGGTGGTTGAGCACCTAATCCTAGGAATGAAAGACCAGCAGCTGTTAAAATAGCTGTAGCAACTCGTAGTGTTGCTTGAACGATAATGGGTGATAATATATTGGGTAATATATGTCGGATTATTATTCGAAAATCGCTTGCTCCAAGGGCGCGAACGGCATCAATATATTCGAGTTTACGAACAGATAATGTAGAACCTCGGACAATCCTTGCGAATGAAGGGATTGAATATATGGCTACAGCAATAATGACGTTATTTAAACTACCACCTAAAACACCAGCAATTGCAATGGCAAGTAAAATTCCTGGAAACGCTAACAATACATCCATTGTCCGCATAATAATGGAGTCTACCACGCCACCATAATAGCCGGATATAATTCCTAACAAAACACCAAAAATAGCACCAATCGCCACAGACACAAATCCTACATATAAAGTAAGCCCCATACCATGAATGATTCTAGTAAAAATATCACGACCAGCATGATCAGTGCCAAACCAATGTTCTCCATTCGGTGTTAATAGTTTTTTCGTATAGTCAATCGCTGTCGGATCATATGTTGTTAATAGTGGACCAATTAATGCGATAGCAATAAATAAAATGATAAGAAAAAAGCTAATTAAAGCAGCTTTGTTTTTCTTGAAATTTCTGTAAAAAATCCTCCATTCCGATTGCCGTTTGGTCACCCTAGGTGGTTTAGATGTAATTGTCTGAACCGGTTGATTAGCCATCTTATCATCCTTTCTTTTAATAGAATAGTAGGTAAAAAGTTGGCAATTCCGTTAATAAAATTTTTTTTAGGGTAGGACATACCTATAATACTATATTATCTAATAATTCTGAAATGTTATATTAGCGAAAAATATCGAAATTAGTAAAAAACTTTCGACAAACACCGACAAAAGAAAGAAAATCACTGCATTTTTGTCAAGTAATGTCATTAATTGTTGTAATTTTTTTAATAATAATTTAATAATAAATATTGTATATTTTGAAATTTCATATTATATTAATTGAAGAGTATGATAAAAGTAGAATAATAGAATTGGGGTATATACATAAGGGGGTAAAATGAATGTTAAGGAAGAAAAGAACATATTTTACTATTGTAATGATGCTTGTTTTTGGTCTTATTTTATCAGCATGTTCAAGTAACAATTCGTCATCTTCATCCGATGAAAAAGGTGGAGATGCGGGATCAGATTCAGGCTCTACACAGGATTTAATCATAGCCCAACTTTCAGAAGCGGTATCTTTGGATCCACATGGTTCAAATGATACATCATCTAGTAATGTAGCTTATAACATTTATGAACAATTAGTTTATCACGATGAAAATATGGAGCTAGCTCCTGGTCTGGCTGAATCTTGGGACCTAATTGACGATACAACATGGGAATTCAAGTTGCGTGAAGGAATTAAATTCCATGATGGTGCTGACTTTAATGCAGAAGCAGTGAAAAAAAACTTTGAAAGAATACTTGACCCGGATGTCGGTTCGCCTCGAGCTTTCTTATATGAAATGATTGATTCAATTGAAGTAGTTGATGATTATACTGTTCAATTTAAATTACAATATCCATTTGCACCATTTCCAGCTCACTTAGCACACAATGGTGGTGGAATAATTAGTCCTAACGCCATTGAAAAGGACTATGAGGGAATGAAAAATGGTGATGAGCCAGGAGCTTATATTAGCTTAAATCCTTCAGGTACGGGATGGTTTAAATTAGATGAATGGAAATCCGGCGAATATATTAAACTAGTACGAAATGAAGATTATTGGGGAGAAAAAGCAAAACTTGATAGTGTTACATTTAAAGTAGTATCAGAAAGTTTAACACGTGTAGCAGAGCTAGAATCTGGCACATCTCATGTGATTGATCCTTTAAGTCCTTCTGATATAAGTCGTGTAGAGTCATTAGCAAATGCAAGTGTTCATAAACAACCAAGTTTATCACTTTCTTATGTAGGCTTTAATATGGAAAAGGAACCGTTTAATGATGTTCGTGTACGTCAGGCCATTTCTATGGCGATAGATAAAACACAAATTATTGATGGAATCTATGAAGGAACTGGTGTACCTGCTACAGGACCAATTGCGCCACATGTTTGGGGCTTCGATGAATCCGTAGAACCATTAGAATATAATGTTGAAGAAGCAAAAGCATTACTTGCTGAAGCGGGTTATGCAGATGGGTTTAAAACAACACTATGGACGAATGATAACCCAGATCGCGTGAAAATTGCTGAATATGTGCAATCAGCTCTAAGCGAAATTGGCATCGATGTAAAAATTGAAATTCTTGAATGGGGTGCATACTTAGAGCAAACCGCAGCTGGACAACATGACATGTTTATTCTTGGATGGACAACTGTAACTGCCGATGCAGACTACGGTTTATATCCCGTATTCCATTCTGAAAATGTAGGAGATCCAGGTAACCGGACGTTCACGAAAGATGCTGAGTTAGATAAAATATTAGAGCAAGCAAGACAAGAAAATGATGAAGCAACACGGTTAGACTTATATTCACAAGCTCAAGAAAAACTAGTTGAAATCGCTCCAATGATTTATTTACTTCACACAGACTTTATTGTAGGTATTGATAATAAAGTTAAAGGATTCGAAATTACACCAGCAGGTATGTTTAAATTAAAAGATGTAACGATTGAATAATATGAAAAAGCTGTCCTTTCTCTATGTAAAGGACAGCTTTTTACTTGAGAGATTTTTGAGTTGAACTTTATTTTTTATGGTATACTTCAATTCTTTAATGACCTTGTATTTAATGATTCATCAATATTTCTGAAATTGAAATAATCGGATCCTGAACAAAACTTCATAACAGCATATTTAACGACCTATCCTAGATTAGATAGCTGTTAATTGTATTTTTAGTTTTTATATTCCCTTATTATTTTGGACTTGGATGGCCTATTTCCATGTTGAAAAAACTCTTGCAAATAATGGTGCTCTTCTCCAAAAAATCCGTTTGAGATAATGATGTCATATGTTTCATGTAACGGTTCTGCATTCCACAGAATTGAATTTGAAAATCCCTCGGAAATAATTAGACCCTCATTATTTAAATCTTTTCATTCATTTAACGTTATTTCGCGAAGAATTCGTGCTGCTTAATGAAAGTTTTCTCATTCACTTATCCTCTATTTTTCTAAAATTCACTCTATTATATTTTTCATGCTTTATATAAAAAATGAAAATAAATGGGTATTGATTAAATGTTTTATCTGTTATATTATTTGTATAACAGATAAAACTTATTGAAAAGGGTGATAAACATGATGATTATGATTGATTTACAGTCAGAAACACCCATTTATATGCAGTTAAAAAATAAAATAATCGAAGGGATTGCATCAAAACAAATTCAACCTGGTGACCCATTACCGTCCGTTCGCAATCTCGCTCAAGATTTAGGCATTAATATGCACACAGTGAATAAAGCATATCAACTGTTAAAACAAGATGGCTTTATCCATATTCACCGCCAAAAGGGTGTTGTTGTGAATCCAGATGGAATGCCCAAAGTGGATGCATCATATGTAACTCTATTGAAAGAGCGATTACGACCACTGATCAGCGAATCGATTTGTCGAGGGATGGATGAAAAGGAAATATTTATATATTGTAAGGAGATTATGGATGAAATTAAAAAAGGAGGCGAACAATCATAATGTTTTATATAGTATTCCTCATTATCTTACCTATCGTTTTTTTTATAGCTTTCACACCTTATATAACGAGGAAAACAGAAAGTTTCGGTGTTACAATTCCTTCTGATTTGTATAAACATAAAACAATTGAAGCATATCGTAAACGATATGCAAAACAAACACTTGCTATAGGACTCGTTTATGTTTTATTACTAATCATTCTTTCATTTTCAGTTCGTGAGACTGTTTGGATTGGTATTTTTCCTATTAGTGTTTTTGTTTATTTAATCATTGCGTTTCTTATTTACCTTCAATATCATAAAAAAATGAAACTTTTAAAAGAACGAGAAAATTGGTTTGAAAATAGAAAAGAAACGCTAGCAGTAGATCTTCGTTTTTATAAAGATAAAAAGACCTACTCCAACTGGTGGTTTATGATTCCATTTCTCATTGTTGCCACTGTTACCGCTTGGTCATATTTAAATTATGACTTAATACCTGATCAAATTCCGATGCAGTATGATTTAAATGGTGAAGTTATACGATCAATTGAAAAATCTCCCGTTGCCCTAATGTCTTTTCCTCTTTTACAATTGTTTTTAATTGGTGTGTTTGTATTCATCAATATAATTATTGGTCAAAGTAAGCAACAAATTGATCCAGCTAATCCGGAAAAATCAGTACAGCAAAACCTTATCTTTAGACGTCGTTGGTCAATGTTTATAATCATAAGCAGTATCGCTTTAAACATTGTGATGTCATTACCACAACTTTCTTTTATATTAAATCTTAATCCAAATGTACTATTTATTGTTATGATGATTGTTGTTGGTTTTATTGTAGTTGGAGCATTTTTAATATCGATTTTTACAGGACAAGGCGGTAGCAGAGTAAGGAATATTGAAGCTAATGTTGTCATTGGTAAATCAGGTGAAAAGATTAACCGTGATGACGATAAGTATTGGAAACTTGGTATCTTTTATTTTAACCCTCAAGATCCGGCGAATTGGGTTGAGAAGCGATTTGGCAGTGGTTGGACAGCCAATTTTGCTAAACCAATCCCATGGATCTTTTTAATCCTTGTTATTTTAATACCACTTTTAATTGCAAAGTTGACTTCATAGGTGAACAAAAAGAGCATGGTTCAATGGTAGCGACCCCCAAAGTTAGATATATTAGTCTAACTTTGGGGGTGTAGTACCAATCACCACGCTCTTTTTTCGTAAAGAATAGAGATTCTTTTGAGTTTAAAATAGGATATGTGCAATGCCTACAATAATTGGTAATGTGATTAATGTTCTTAATAGGAAAATGAAAAATAAGTCTTTAAAATTAACTGGTATTTTAGAACCGAGCAATAAGCCACCAACTTCAGATAAGTAAATTAATTGAGTGACCGATAATGCTGCGATAATAAAACGGGTCATCTCACTTTCAATGCCTGTTGCAATAATGGCAGGTAAAAACATATCGGCAAAGCCAATTAAGATTGTTTCCGATGCAGCTACTGCTTCAGGTACTTGTAACAATTGCAGCAGTGGTATAAAAGGGGTACCGAGCCATTGAAAAATAGGAGTATGTTCCGCAATAATTAACGCTAATGTACCAACAGCCATGACCACAGGGGCTACCCCAATCCACATATCAAGGACATTTTTTATACCTTCTTTAATGACAGACATAACGTTTGTATTCTTTTGAGCTCTCTTAACTGCTTCAGAAAACCCATAACTTAAAGGAGTAAACCCTTCAGGAATACCTTCATTATCGGAAGCTTCATTACCGTTTATATATCTATTTTCTTTTTTCGATAATGGAGGAATTCTCGGCATAATAATCGCTGGAAGCTTGAAAAGTGGCCGCATAATTTTAATACATAAGGCGCCGAAGAACTCTAATAAACCGAAATTTAAAAATAAAGGGAGAAATAAACCTGCCCATAAAAAGACAGAAAATAGTGTTGTGAGGAGTCCTTCATCACTTAATAAAGTCCCCCCTGTATCCTCAGACCAAATCCATTCTGGCCCCCATTCAAAATACGTAATATAGGCAAAAATGACGGCCAATATTCGAATAATAAACCAAACATTGGTTACATTAAACAATCCGTTCCAAAAGGAGGAGTTCACAATTTTTTTGGGTGCCCAAATTTTTGTAATCAGTGTGCAAACAAATGTAATTGTAATAATGACGAGCATAATCTCAGGGATAAACCCATATAGAATATTTTGAATCCAACCGGATAAAAAGGCGATTGGAATCGTTATTTCACCGTTAATAGAAAGAGGGAACATAAATAAAAATAAACCTATCAATGAGGGGATGATAAATTTTACTATTTGTTGTAATGACCTTTGTTTATCCATAACTACTCCTTAATATAGAAAATACTATATTCATATTATTGTATAACTATTCAATTGTCCACAATTTTTATACAAAAAAATTTAAGAAATTTTGGAAAATATTGGAATTATATGAATGAAAACTCACGATCTGTAGAAAAATTAAAAATATGATTTAATAGAACTATAGCAATAGGAAACTTTATTGAAAGGAAGTAAAGATATGGTATATAAAACAAATGGTAAAGCAACACTTGAATTAATTAAGACACTTGTGTCTATTCCAAGTCCTACTGGAAATACAGAACGCGTCATTGCCTTTGTTGAAAAGTTTTTTCAAAATTTGGGTATACATACGACCCGTAATCGTAAAGGAGGATTAATTGCAACAATACAAGGTAAGGATACAAGTAAACATCGAATGTTAACGGCCCATGTCGATACATTAGGAGCGATGGTAAAGGAAATTAAAGAGAATGGTCGTCTCCGACTTGATATGATTGGTGGATTTGCTTGGAATTCTGTTGAAGGGGAATATTGCCAAATAGAGACTTCTTCTGGAAACATTTACACTGGCACGATTTTAATGCATCAACAATCAGTACATGTGTATAAAGACGCACGGACGGCTGAACGGAATCAAGATAACATAGAAGTAAGATTAGATGAGAAAGTAATGAATGCTGAAGAAGTTCGTGCCCTTGGTATTGAAGTAGGGGACTTTGTTGCCTTTGATCCACGAGTACAAGTGTTAGATAACGGATTTATTAAATCTCGACATTTAGATGATAAAGCAAGTGTTGGTATTTTGATGAAGGTGGTTGAATATATCGTAAAGGGAAAAATTGAACTGCCTTATACAACTCATTTCTTAATTTCAAACAATGAGGAAATTGGCTATGGCGGTAATTCCAATATTACACCGGAAACAATTGAGTACTTAGCGGTTGATATGGGAGCGATGGGTGATGGTCAGCAAACCGATGAATATACGGTATCCATTTGTGTAAAGGATTCAAGTGGTCCTTATAATTTGAAACTCCGTAAGCATCTTGTTAAGCTTGCTGAAAAAAATGGAATTGAATATCAATTAGATATATATCCTTATTATGGATCCGATGCCTCTGCAGCAATTCGAAGTGGGTTTGACATCGTTCATGGTTTAATTGGTCCTGGAATTGATTCTTCCCATGCCTTTGAGCGTACACATGTTTCTTCAATTGAAAACACCGAGAAGCTAATTTATCACTATTTATTGTCGGCGATGGTAGAGGAATAGAAGAGCCTGATTCCTTGATTAAGGGATCAGTTTTTTTATTAAAATGAAGTTTGCTTGGTTAAGAAAAAAAGAAAAGGTTAAGAATTGACATTTACGTTAACGTAAATATAATAGTAAATATGAAATAAAAATTCAGAAAGTTGTGAATGTAATGACATATGTATACACAATTTCAGAATTAGCAGAAGAATTTGATATAAGTGCACGAACAATCCGTTATTATGAAGAAATCAATTTAATTCACCCAAATCGTACAGAAAATGGTCACCGTATTTATACAAGGAGAGATAGAGCTAGACTAAGACTAATATTAAGAGGGAAACGCTTTGGATTTTCACTAGAGGAAATTGCTGAGATGATTACACTTTTCGACAAAGATCGTACAGGTGAAAAACAGCTAGAAGTTACAATTCAATACGGTCAAAAGAAACTTTTAGAAATGGAAGAAAAAATAAACGATATGGTAGCGCTAAAAGGAGAAATAGAAGAACTTTTGTTAGATTTTCAAAAACGTTTAAATAAAATAAAGGAGGAGAAAAAGAATGAATTTGTCTGAGATATTAGCGGTAAGTGCACGGAAATTTCCCAATAAAGAAGGATTTATTGCTGGAGAAGATAGGTTGACTTATAAAGAAGTAAATGAATACGTAAACCGACTAGCAAATGCATTAATGCAAAGAGGTATTCGAAAAGGGGATAAAGTAATTTTATTTTCACCCAATACAATGGAATTCATTTATGGCTATTTTGCAGTTCAGCGGATTGGTGGAGTTATAGTCCCGGTCAATGCGAAATCCGTTACAGAGGAACTCGATTATATTATATCCCATAGCGAGGCAAAAGCATTTATTGGTCACCATATATTATTTCCACAAGTAGAGCCCCTAATTGAAAAACATCTCCTCCTCTGGATAACAACATCAGATGGTTATTCGAAAGTTGAGAATATGTATAGTTTAATTGAGAATAGTTCCAATCATGATATAGAATGTCAACTTCAAGCAGATGAACTTTCAACAATGCTTTATACCTCTGGTACAACAGGTAAACCGAAAGGCGTGTTGTTTACCCATCATAATATTTTAACGATAGCATCCATGATGTGTATTGAAGCGCAAATCAATGATGATGCCAGATTGTTACATATGATGCCTCTTAGCCATTCAGCCCCTTTACACTTGTTTTTAGTTTCGGGTACATATGTTGGTGCCACTCATGTATTAGCGTCTACATTTACACCTGAATTGTTATTGCAGCTCGTTGATCAGGAAAAAATTACTCACTTTTTTGGTGCACCTGTAGCCTATTTAATGACTGCCCGTCATCCAGAAATTGATAAATATGATTTAACAAGTGTTAGACGTTGGATGTATGGCGCTAGTCCATTATCAAAAAATGAAGTTCTTCTCATAAAAGAAAGATTTAAAACAAATCAATTGATGTGTTTATATGGTTTAACAGAGGCAGGACCAAACGGCACCTTTTTATCGCCTAAAGAACATGAAACCAAAGCAGGCAGTGTAGGAAAACGTGCTGCATTGAATTGTGAAGTACGAATTGTAAATGAAAGCGGTGAAGATGTTAAACCGAATGAAATTGGAGAGATTATCATTCGCGGAGAGGGAAATATGGTGGGCTATTTTAAAGATAAAGAAAAAACAGAGGAAACAATAAAGGATGGTTGGATATATTCTGGTGATTTGGCCAAGGTTGATGAAGATGGCTATATATGGATTGTAGATCGTAAAAAAGACGTCATTATTTCTGGTGGTGTTAATATTTATCCTACGGAAATAGAAAATGTACTGAAAACGCATCCACATATTATCGATGTGGCCATTGTTGGTATCCCCCATCCAGAATGGGGAGAAACCGCAAAAGCGTATGTTGTGGCAACAAAACCTATAGAGAACTTAGCGCAGGAGTGCAAATCATTTTTAGATGGGAAGGTAGCAAAGTACAAAATTCCACGCTTGTATGAACAATTGGATGAACTGCCGAGGAATGCCGCAGGGAAAATTTTAAAACATCAATTAAAAGAAAGGATGAAGATCTAATGAATGTACTTGAGAAGCAAGAATCCCTTTTACTTCGTGTATTAAAGAAGAAGTTAAGCCCAAATTTATATCATTATGCAGTAAATGAACTCGAGGAATTTTATGAAAAGTGTTATAACGAATTTGATTCTCGTGCTGTTCATACTGATCGAGAAGGTCAGCCGAAACTTGTCAAATATAATAAATTTGGTGAGGAAGTAAATGAAATATGGGTAAATGAAGGATATAAAAAGACCGTTGAAGATACCTATAGAACTGGGATTGTTGGTTATGTACATAAAAAGATACCCGAATTAGGGGAAGTAGGAAACTATATTTATAGTTATGCTCAAGGTTATTTACTTTCTCAAGTTGAGCCAGGTTTTTATTGTCCGGTTACCTTAACGATGGCGACAGCTTATTTAGTGGATCAATACGCTGATGAACCGTTAAAAGCAAAATTTCTTCCGCATATTTTGTCAACGGGTGATGCCGAACTTTATGAAGGAGCCACTTTTTTAACAGAACGCCAAGGTGGATCTGATGTTGGTGCCAATGTAGTTAAAGCAGTAAAAGAAGGAGATGTGTATCGTCTATATGGTGAAAAATATTTTGCCTCGAACGCTGGTCAATGTGGAGTAGCCACCGTTTTAGCACGCATAGAAGGGGCACCTGCTGGAACAAAGGGGTTAAGTTTATTCTTAGTACCTTGGAGAAAAAGCGATGGGACTACAAATCATATTCAAATTCGCCGTCTCAAAGACAAATTAGGTGTTCGAGCCGTTCCGTCGGCAGAAATTGTCTTTGAAGGATCAAAAGCCTACCTGATTGGCGATCCGAAAAAAGGTTTCTACTATATGATGGAAGCATTAAACTTATCTCGGGTATGTAATGCAGTTGCTTCCCTCGGAATTATGAAACGGGCATTAAAGGAATCAATTGAATATGCCAACTGGCGCACAGCTTTTGGTCAATCAATTATAAAATACCCAATGGTTCAAGAAACATTAGCCACAATGCAAGCTCGATTTGAAGTACAACTTTCGGCATTATTTGAATCCATTGAGTTATTTGACTTCGTTATGCGTTTTAGGGAAAAGGCATCAGAACAACAAATTGCGTTAAATCGTTTATATATAGCATTGTTAAAAGCCCGTACAGCCGACGAAGCGATTGATTTTTCTCATAAAGCTATCGAAACTCATGGTGGAAATGGATATATCGAAGACTTTGTCACACCACGTCTTTTACGAGATGCACAAGTATTAACAGTTTGGGAAGGAACAGCGAATATCCTAGGTTTAGAAGTACTGCGATTAATGAAGAAGTATGAAATTCATCAAACCTTTATACGACAAATGGAAGAGCAAATAGATCAAGTAAATTTTGATGCGTTACGATTATCCTTGATTAAACAAAAGTTAGCGAAGTTGAAGGACCTGACAAAAGTATTAGTCGGTGCTGATGAAACTTTACAAACATATCATGCAAAACGTATGGCAAATACAATGACAGATCTATTTTTAGCTGTGCATGCAATGACACGGATTGAAAATAACCGAGATAAACAAATAGCAAAAATATTTATTGATCATTTATATGATGATCATCCATTAGATCAAGAAATGTTACCACATAAATATTTTGAAGAGATTATTGGTGAACATACATTAGTGCAAAATTAAAAAAGAATGTCCCCCGGTATAAATTGGCACGGGGGAAATTGTTTTTACCTTATTTAAGATGCTTTTCGTATAAAGAGTAGCCTTTGTTAGCTCCTACTTTTGTTAAACCACATTTTTTGCCGTAAAATTCATTTAGTTTTTCATTATCTTCAACACAGTCGAGACGGAAAATTTCTTTCCCTTTTCGGGTTAAATACTCAATAATCCAATCGATGATTTCTTTTCCTAATCCACCACCTGTATAATTTGGGTGGATAGCAATTTTATGTAGATAGGCTGCGTTATCTTCTCTTATTCCCCATAAACCTTTATCCCACTCGTTTTGATGATCATAAAGAGTGAATGTTGCAATTAGTTTACCATCATGATCTTTAATCATGAATGTTTCATGATTGCGAATGCCATTTAAAATTTCTTTATCGTCTTCACCAGCAATCACTGTATCCCATTGTTCAGGGTGTTTCTCACTTACCCATAGGGCAGTTTCTTTTAGTAAATTTAAAATAGCATCTGCATCATCCATTGTTGCTATATAAATGTCATAATCTTTAATGTTGTTCATTTTTATTGTCATTGAGCAGTCTCCTTTAGTATTTATTTCCTGGACTATACAGTTGTTTTTATTTTGAACGAAAGTTATTTTACCATTCATGTTATGGATGTTCAAATTCTTCCTTTTTTTTAAGTATTTACCTAACGCGGTAAAACCTGACTATATATGATAAAGATATAAAATTATGGTTAATATAATAATAAATTGGAAAATTCATCGAGGTATTGTATGTTGAAAAAACGATATTTATTTGGGGATGTTATTCGTCTCAATTATTTTATCAGGCTGTTTACCAGATGAAGAACATCAAACAAAGCCGAATTCAGAAGTCGTTCCAACCTCAGGTATTGAAGAAATAGCGACGAAGTTACGGATACCATGGTCCATTGATTTTGATGGACAAGTATTTTGTATTTTTAGGGCGAATTATGGTGGCCAGTAATTCAGGAAAGTGAAAATATGGAAACTCCGCTATTTCATTCGGGTACTACCACTTGGGCACCATCGGGGTTAGCTAACCACGACGGTACACAGCTTCGAGGAAACGGAGTTCGTGCCTTTAATTTAGAATAATAAACCTACGATCAGTTCCTCCCGGGTTAGGGTCGTGTTCGTAATGTGTATATTTTCGAAAATGAATTGTATTTTATAACGAATAACGATGGTCGTGGTCAAAAGTCCGTTTGAGATCAACTGTTAAAAATATAAAAAAGAATTCTGATTAAGTGTAATTTTTATCTCTTCTTGCAAAATGAATCTCAAACACTTGTGTGGGGAACAGCTGCTGTTCGCATGAATGGAATAATTAGGTAAAAAATAATAGTAGTATAAACCTGTCATAATATGGTTTACACTACTATTATAGTTTAAGAAAGTAAAATTTTATTGTTAGGATCTAGTGTATTACACACTTTTCATATACGTTTATTTAATCATCCCACTTATAGCTCCAAAACCGTTCAATTTCAACCCGTTTTACGGTATCTGGGTCACCTTGTTCATAACGTTTGACCATCTCATCGAAAAAGAACCCAGTTTGGGAACGATGAGCTCCCATGGAACCAAGTTTTTCTTTTACCGAATCATGAATATGGTGTACAATATCAGGTTGGCCGAGTTCTTCTTCACAGTTATTTGAAAAAGCTATGCAATGAAGCTTCGGACGTTTCTCTTTCGGTATACGTTTAACGGCACGAACAACCGCACGACCAGTTGCTTCATGATCAGGATGGACAGAATAACCAGGATAAAAGGTAATGACAAGAGATGGATTCAGTTCATCAATCATATTGGAAGGGTTTCCTAAATTTCTCCCCATTTCGCCAAGCGTGAGGCAAGCATAGGTTACGGGTGTCCCTTGTTTTATGTGAGTAGCCAATGTACCGGATATACCAAAGGCTTCATCGTCAGGGTGAGGTAATATGACAAGGACCTGTCTTTCTTTTTCAATCATTAAAGAAAGCTCCTTTCTAAATCAAAATTTATATTTAACTAGAGGAGGAGAATAAAAAAGACAACATTTATTCATAAGGTTGATAAAAGATAAAACATCAACAATCTTCGAAACGTCCTTCATTTTAATGATTATCAATTTGTCGTGACTGTTTCTTCAGGCGTTCTCCAACTAGCAAACTATTCAAAAGGTGTTTTGCTTATTTCAAAGGCAATCGCTAATTTGTTATTATGATCAATACCACACATTAATAATCTTCCTTGTTCATCGAGCTCATAATGGGTTAATCCTTCACCATACACCCATCCTGATTCAATCTTTAACCCTACCCGATAAGGTCCTTCTCCAGCAATGGTTCCACGTTCATAACGAATTTTTACATTCCTTATAAAAGCACTTGCATTAAAAAAGTTTTCGTCGATATGAGTTGAATATGCACCATTTGTTGTTTCAACATGTATATAAACATCTTCATTTACAAATTGATTTATAATTACTTGAACTTTATTTTTATCAATTGGTTGCACAACAAATCTCCCTTTCTTGGAAACTACTTATAGTTTACTAAAAAAATACGAAGAAATCGATGGTAATATTGCTTATTAAGATTGTCATATTATACAAGTTTAATAGATTAATTTTTTCGAAATTATGTAGATTTCCCATAAATCAAACGGTTGCACGATTTTTAGCTAGAAAACTTATTAATTATTTGTTTTTTGAACTGTAACTTCTTTACTGAAGGAAATAAAGTTACGTATAAACGGCTAAACATAAGTAATTTTTGATACTTGAAACTTTATTAATTATCTGATAATATAATGATAGTTTTTATGCAAACGTTTTCCCTTAATATGAAACGATCATCGGATCAAATAAATAATGCTTTGGTCGTTTTATGAGAAAAGAAAGCGTTTTCTATGGTAGGAACAAAATTACAATTGAAAGAGAAAAAGGAGTGATGATTGTGGGGATTAAAAAGCGTTTTTCAAAAGTTTTAGCTATGGTTACCTTAGCAGGTACATTAATTTTGACAGGTTGTGGAGGTTCAAGTGAAAGTTCGAATTCTTCGGATAAAATCACAATCGATATTATGCAAGGTAAAGTAGAATTTCATTCTCAATTTGAAGAACTAGCGGAAGTTTATGAGAAGGAAAACCCTGAAGTCGACATTAACATTACAAGTGTTGGCGGTGGTACAGACTACTTAAGTCAGTTAAAAACTAAATTTGCTTCTGGTGATGAACCGGCTATTTTTAGTTTATTTGGTCCTGTAGAAGTTGAACAATTTAAAGATGACATTACGGATCTTTCGGATATGAAGGCTGTGGAATTAGCGTTTGAAGGAACTCTTGAAGCAGTTACAACTGAAGACGGACAAGTTGTCGGTTTACCATATAACCTAGAAGGATATGGGCTTATATATAATAAAAATGTATTTGAAAAAGCAGGTATAAACGCTGAAGAAATCATCACCTATGACGATTTGGAAAAGGCAGTGAAAACATTAGATAGTAAAAAAGAGGAACTCGGAATTGAAGCTGTATTTGCACTTCCAGGTAAAGAAAAATGGGTAATGAGTAACCATTTAGGTAATGTTTACTTAGCACCTGAATTTAACCATAACGTATTAGAGGCATGGAACTCACCAACAGTCGCTTTTGAAAAGGGTGAAGAATTTAAGAGAATGTTAGATTTACAGGCAAAGTATTCGATACAACCAGTCCTTAATCTAGATTATTCTCAACAAGTTGAACAATATTTTTCTCTAGAAAGTGTTGCTATGATTCAACAAGGTAACTGGGTATATCCGTCCATTGAACAAATGGATGCGGATTTTGCAGAAAATGGTATAGGAATGATACCAATTCCTGTAGAGGGGCTAGAAGGGCATCTTCCAGTAGGAATTCCAAACTTCTGGGCGGTTAACAATAACAAAGATGAAAAAACCATTCAAGCTGCAAAAGATTT
>SMEZ01000248.1_pt1 | contig 23841 bp, 18 predicted proteins | sample 2456351 | NCBI WGS metagenome assembly SMEZ01 (sample SAMN10132605, study PRJNA489261) | soil metagenome | isolation source: day120 antibiotic-loamy sand soil ammended with composted manure from dairy... | place: USA | collected 2015-04-01 | reverse complement strand
TGTGAGAGGACGGGAGTTAATCGCTCCCTCCTACTCGATTTTTTTCTATAGCTAAAGTGAATATTGTTTATTCAAAATATGTATTTCATTTATATGCTCTCTCCCCCTTATAATATTATTAAGAAGATTTTGGAATCTTCAAAATCATTGTTCGAATTATTGAGGGGGATGCGGTATTATGGCAAATTACGTTACAGTGGGGAATTTACAAGTAGAAAAAGTGTTATACGATTTTGTAAATGAGCAAGTTTTGCCTGATGTAGAAGTAAATAAAGATGAATTTTGGGCAGGATTTGATACATTAATTCATGACTTAACGCCGGAAAATAAAGAACTTCTTGAAAAGCGAAGAGAATTAGAAGAGGCAATTCATAACTGGCATAAAGAAAATAAAGATCACTTTCATTTCGATCAATATAAAAAATTCCTTGAAGATATCGGCTACATTGAACCGAAAGTAGAAGACTACCATATTACAACTGAAAACGTTGACGAAGAAATTTCGTTTCAAGCTGGTCCTCAATTAGTTGTACCAGTAAACAATGGGCGTTATGCTCTGAACGCTGCCAATGCTCGTTGGGGAAGCCTTTACGATGCATTATACGGTACTGATGCCATTAGCGAGGAAGATGGAGCGGAGAAAGGAAACAGCTACAATCCAGTTCGTGGCCAGAAAGTAATTGAATATTCGAAGAAGTTTTTAGATCAAGCAGTTCCTTTAAAAGATGCAACTCATTTAGATGTTACAAAATATGCGATTGTAAACGGAAAGCTAGTTGCTACACTTTCAAATGGCAATGAAACAGGACTTGTGGATGAATCAAAAGCTGTGGGGTATAACGGGTCGCCAGAAGAACCTTCTGTTGTTCTATTAAAGAATAATGACCTGCACATTGAAATTGTAATCGATCGAAATCATCCTGTAGGAAAATCAGATCCGGCTGGTATTAAGGACATTATTTTAGAATCAGCTGTGACGACAATAATGGACTGTGAGGACTCTGTTGCTGCAGTTGATGCAGAAGATAAAGTAGAAGTATACAGCAACTGGTTAGGATTAATTAGAGGAGATTTATCAGCTACTTTTGATAAAGGTTCGAAAATAATGACTCGTACGTTAAATCCTGACCGCACGTATAAAGGGGTTAACGGTGAAGACATTACATTACCAGGTCGCTCATTAATGTTTGTCCGCAATGTAGGCCACTTAATGACAACAAACGCCATTTTAGATAAAAATGGAGAAGAAATCCCAGAAGGAATTATGGATGGTGTCATTACGAGCTTAATTGCTAAACTTGATATATTAGGTAAAACAAAATACAAAAATTAATACAGATTTTAACATCTTAAAATACAATGGAAGACCTATTTCATTTTCAGAATTATATGAATCTTCCATTGTTTTTGGACAGCATTCCATTTATAGGATTAATTTCTAACTTTTTTCGTTAACAAAAATTTTTATCTATTGTAAAATGTAATATAAAGGAGGAATTTATCTTCGCAATTTAATATATTAATCATTAAAAAATTTAATTTTTAACTTTTTAGGAGGTGAACTCCCTACCCGGTTGATACGGGGAAGGGAATTTTGTTGGACGACATAGTTGGCCTGATTTATATTGCCATATTAATTGGCTTAACTGCTTTTTTTGTAATTTCTGAGTTTGCTATTGTTAAGGTACGTGTATCCAGGATCGATCAACTCGTTGAGGAAGGTAATAAGAAAGCAATCGCTGCGAAAAAGGTCATTGAGAATCTAGATGAATACTTATCTGCATGTCAATTAGGAATTACTGTAACAGCTTTAGGGATCGGATGGTTAGGCGAATCCACTTTTAGATCCATATTATCAGCATTGTTTAATAACATTCACATACCAGCTTCGCTTTCTTATGCTCTATCTATAACTTTAGCATTCCTAATCATGACTTTTTTACATGTCGTTATTGGGGAGCTTGCACCAAAAACAATTGCAATTCAAAAAGCAGAACAAGTTTCCTTACTATTTGCAAGGCCGTTAATATGGTTCTATCGGATTATGTATCCATTTATCTGGCTTTTAAATGGTTCAGCTCGATTAGTTGTAAAAGCTTTCGGGTTCAAGCCTGCATCAGAGGGAGAAAATGTCCATACTGAAGAAGAGTTACGTATGATCTTATCCGAAAGCTATAAAAACGGTGAAATTAATCAGTCTGAATTTAAATATGTCAATAATATTTTTGAATTCGACAATCGCATTGCAAAAGAAATTATGGTACCTCGTACGGAAATAGAAAGCATTGATGTTAATGAATCAATAGAAACTTTATTACAAATAGCTGAAGTTGAAAAATTCACTCGTTATCCTGTAACAGATGGTGATAAAGACCATATTGTCGGTTTAATTAACTTAAAAGAAGTTTTAACTTCAGTTATATCAGGAAAAGATATTTCAAAAACATCCATTCGAACATATATAAGACCTATAATTCGGGTAATTGATACAATCCCTATTCATAATCTTCTTTTGAAAATGCAAAAAGAACAAATTCATATGGCCATTTTATATGATGAATATGGCGGAACAAGTGGATTAGTCACTGTTGAGGATATAATTGAAGAAATCGTCGGTGAAATTCGTGACGAATTTGATTTAGATGAAATTCCATTAATTCGACATATTGGTGAAAATCATTACATTTTTGATGGTAAAGTTTTAGTATCTGAAATTAATGATCTTTTAAATATAGAAATCAATGATGAAGATGTAGATACGATTGGTGGTTGGTTCTTAACAGAAAACTTTGAGGCAAAACAAGGTGACACAATTCATTTTGAAGGATACGAATTTAAGGTTCTCGAAATGGAAGATCACCACATTGACTATATTGAAGTAAAAAAGATTGTGGAGAAGGCTATTCCAGATCAATCGGCAATTAATATAACAACAGCAAATACAGAAGCAATTTAAATTTTTCTTACCGAACGGTATGGATAAATTTTTAAAATCTCTCAGCCTATTTCTGAGGGATTTTTTTATGTGCTACAATCTAGGTATGGTTGAAACTAACAATATCGAACAGAGAATGATCAAAGACATACAATCAAATTTCTCCCCTTTTTAGAAACGTTACTACATAAACACTTAAATTGATTATCCATTGTAAGTTATGATTAATTTTGTTACGATAAGCAATGTTAATAGCTTTTTTAAAAAATGGATCCACTGAAAAAAATATATTTTGTGGTATTTTTTATGGTATAATATGCTATCAAAACTTATCGATCCTTCGACTAATGAAAAGGTGAATTTTATGGAAGATGAAAAAAAAGGTGTAGACCGTTTTGATTGGACATTAGCATTTATATTATTTCTTTTTTTAGTTGTTATTCAACAAGTAGTCTGGTATGGTGTAGGTGCCTTTATTATTGCCTTTGCTATGTTGTTTGAACCTGATCAATATAAAAAGCTTTCCTGGATATTATATGGTTTCGGTATATTTATACTCGTATTTTTACATTTTGCACCAGAATCCATTGCTGAACCAAGAAACGGTGCAAAGAGTTGGTTTACGATACCAAAAGTTGGGACGATTCAACCATCGGAATTTATGAAAATTTTTCTAATATTGGCCTTAAGTCGAGTAATTTCCGATCACCATCAAAATTATAAATTAAAAACCTTGAAAACGGAGTTTTGGTTATTAGGAAAATTAATTCTAACAACATTACTTCCATTAGGAATGATTATGTTGCAACCGGACCTAGGAACAGGCTTGGTTGTTATTGCCATTGCTGCTGGGATGATGCTTGTTTCAGGAATTACATGGAAAATTATCGTTCCTGTTTTTTCGGTTATTATGTCCGTCGGTGCAGCTATTATTTTAATCATGATCTACTTTCCAGAGTGGGTACCATATAGTTATTCATCTCATGAAGGTTATCAACTTGTAACTTCTCTACAAGCCATTGGTTCAGGGGAAATCTTTGGTAAAGGTTATATGGGGAAAGAATTTTATGTGTCGGACAGGCATACAGACTTTGTTTTTAGTACAATTGGCGAAGAGTTTGGTTTTATCGGAGCCAGTGTCGTAATATGCCTATTTTTCCTGCTTATTTATCACTTAATTAAAGTTGCTCTTGAAGCCAATTCACCTTTTGACTCATATGTATGTGCAGGAATTATTACCATGACGACTTTCCATGTTTTTCAAAATATTGGAATGACAATTCAACTGTTACCAATAACCGGGATTCCACTTCCTTTTGTTAGTTATGGTGGAAGTTCATTAATGGGAAATATGCTAGCTATGGGAATTATCTTTAGCATAAAGTTTTATCATAAAAAATATATGTTCTCGACAAATACGGAGGATTAAGTTGATTTTTATGACTCAAAAGATATAATATTTATTAAATAAAATATCAGATTCCATGACGAAGAGAGTAAAAAGAGTAGTGGAACTAAGCGAGCTAGGGACGGTGAGAGCCTAGTTGAAGCCTCTTTTGAAACGCACTTCTGAGAAAAGTCTCTGAAGTTAGTAGGAGCACTTCGTATGCCAACGTTAATGGCCACAAGGGAACAATACGGGATTTTTCTGTATTGTTAACAAGGCTTTTTTAATTATCAATTTGCGAACGGAGGGGAAATATGGAATTAAAAAATCACTTTGCAAACGAATTACACCAACATTTACAGGAATATATGACAAAAAAAGATATTGAACAATTAATTGAAATACCTAAGAAACCTGAACTAGGTGACTTAGCATTTCCCTGCTTTACATTAGCTAAGATTTTAAAAAAGTCACCTGCAAAAATAGCAGAAGAGATCACATTTCAAATCTCAAACAACTACTTTTCAAAGGTTGTTGCCGTTGGTCCTTACATTAATGTATTCGCTGAGAGAAAACCATTTACTAGCAAAGTTATTCATGAAATTTTGAACAAAAATCTAAGCTACGGAAATGACAAAATTGGGCATAACAAAACGATTATTGTTGAATTTTCATCTCCAAATATCGCCAAACCATTTTCCATGGGGCATCTTCGTTCAACCGTTATCGGNNNNGGAAAATTAGCGCAAAAACTGGGATATAAAACTGTAAAAATTAACCATCTAGGTGACTGGGGTACACAATTTGGAAAACTAATAACAGCCTACTTATTATGGGGAAATGAAGAAAAAGTTAAAGAAAATCCAATAGAGGAGCTCTTTAAACTATATACAAAATTTCATCATGAATCAATTTAAAAAAATTTATAGTTTACTTGGTATTCAGTTTGACTCTTGGGCAGGAGAATCATTTTATACGGATAAAATGGAAGACGTTATACAAGAATTAAAAGATAAAGGATTATTACAAACTTCAGATCATGCAGAGGTCGTTTTTTTAGAGGACTACAATTTGCCACCATGCCTAGTAAAAAAATCAGACGGTGCTACCCTGTATGCAACCCGTGATTTAGCAACAGCAATTTACCGAAAAAATACGTATAATTTCACTAAGGCTTTATATATCGTCGGTCATGAACAATCGGTCCATTTTCAACAAATAAAAGCTGTTTTAAATGAAATGGGACATGAGTGGGCTCAAGAAATACATCATATTCCCTTCGGACTTTATTTACAAAAAGGGAAAAAAATGTCAACTAGAAAAGGGAGAGTGATTTTATTAGAACATGTAATCGAAGAAGTTATCCAATTAGCTGAAGAAAATATCTCAAAAAAAAATCCTGAACTTCAAAATAAAACGGAAGTGGCAAAAATGGTTGGAGTTGGAGCAGTCATTTTCCATGATTTAAAAAATTTCCGTATGAATAATATTGAATTTTCCTTAAAGGATATGCTCACTTTTGAAGGTGATACAGGGCCATACGTACAGTATACGCATGCTCGTGCTTGTTCGATCTTAAGAAAAGCACCTATCCATGATACGAACAAATTTACTTTGGAAAATCTCAATATTGATGATTATAGTTGGGAAATAGTCAAACAACTATATGTCTTCCCTGAAAAAATTAAACAAGCGTTTGATCGATTTGATCCATCAATAATTGCAAAATACTTACTTACTCTTGCCCAACATTTTAATAAGTTTTATGGTCAAGTGAAAATATTAGAAAAAAATGAAGGACTCGTTTTTCGTCTTGCTTTAGTAAAAGCCGTCGAAGAAATGTAACCGATATAAATAATCCATATTACCTTATTTTATAAAAAATGGTTGTCACTAGCGTATCATTCGCACGGACAACCATTTACTTCTTAAAGATTAGACACTGGCACCCTCAACATCGGCTCCAGTACCTTTACCTTTATTGATTATAAATTGATAAGCAATCATCGCAATAAATAAACCTAGTCCAGCGGCACTTACAAATCCACCTGGATAAACTAACATTAAACCAATAATAAGTGAAATGATTCGTTCAACCCAGTTAAGTTTCTTATACCAATATCCAATCAGTCCTCCGCCAATCGCTACCATACCTGTTAGGGCCGTTATTCCTATCCAGATAATTTCCCATACATTTGTGTCAATCATAAGCATAGCGGGATTGAACATAAACATGTATGGAATAATAAAGGCGGCAATTGCTAATCTTGATGCATTAAATCCCGTCCGTATCGGTTCACCACCAGAAATACCTGTAGCCGCAAAGGCTGCCAAAGCAACCGGCGGAGTAATATCAGCTACAATTCCGAAGTAGAAAACAAACATATGTGCTGCAAGAACAGGGATCCCCATGTTGAACTGGGCTTCAAGTGTCATAATGACCGGTAATGCAATCGTTGACGTAATAATGTAGTTTGCTGTTGTTGGCGAACCCATGCCAATGATTATCGATGTTATCATTGTAAAGAACAAGGTTAACAACAATAACAACATTGGAGTTTCTGTAATTTCGTGGGCTAAACCAACAATTTCATTACCTAGTTTTAAACCTAATCCTGTTCTGGATATGACTCCAACAATCATACCTGCACAAGCAGTTGCTGCAGCAACTCCTAATGCCGAACGAGCACCGTCGGTTAATGCTTTAAAAAGTTTAGGAAGTGTAATTCTCGTTTCCTTTCTAAATAAACTCACAATCATTGTAAAAACAATACCGTAAATTGCTGCTCGAGAGATACTGTAACCCATGTAAATAAACACGACAATGGCTAAGATTGGTGTTAATAAGTATAATCCTTTTAATACTTCTTTTTTATCAGGAATATCTTCATTGGATACACCACTTAAACCTTGCTTTTTTGCTTCTAAATGAACCATAATCCATATACCTGAAAAATATAAAAGGGCTGGTATAATAGCAGCTACAACAATTTCTATATATGGAACACCAGCAAATTCAACCATCAAAAAAGCAGCAGCTCCCATAACAGGTGGCATAATTTGACCTCCGGTTGAAGCAGCTGCTTCAACGGCTCCTGCAAAATTTTTATGATAACCAAGTCGTTTCATGATTGGGATTGTATATGAACCAGATTGAACGACATTAGCTACAGAACTACCAGAGATTGTTCCTTGCAATGCACTTGTAAATACAGCCACTTTTGCTGGTCCTCCAACTCTACGACCCGCAATTGATAGTGCTAAATCATTAAAATAATTCCCTATTCCTGTCTGCATCAAAAATGCACCGAATAAGATAAACAGGAATATAAATGTGGATGACACTTGTAACGGAGTTCCTAAAATTCCTTCCGTTGTAAAAAACATAGCTTCTACTAATTGATTTATATCAATACCGCGATGAGCCAAAAATCCTGGCATATACGGTCCAAAATAGGCGTAAGTTAAAAAAGCAGCAGATACAATTACTAACGGTAGACCAACTACTCTTCTAGTCGCCTCCATAACTAAGATAATAGCAAGCCCCCCAATAATCAATTGGGATTGATTAATTCCACCAATTTTCTGAACCAGTGTTTCATAAAAAACTGGCCAGTAACCACATACGATGACTGATAATAATGCAAGTATATAATCATACCATGCAATTGTTTTTCTATTTCCTTTTTTTCTTGCAGGAAACAATAAAAAGATTAGTACTAAAGCAAAACCCAAGTGAATTGTCCGTTGTAAGTAAGCCGTTAATTCACCGAAGTATCCAGTATATAATTGAAAAATTGAAAAGGCTAACAATAGAACAATAACAACTTTAGACATAAGCCCTGTCAATTGACGCGTCCTAGCCTCTGAATCGTATTTCGCCATCAATTCCTGCTGTTCTTTTTCTGATAGTTGTTTTAAATTCTTTTCCTCAGTCATGTATTTTCACTCCTTTCATTAATTGCCATAATGTTAAATCTTCAACTTTTACAGTAAACCAATCACCAGGTAAAAAATATTCGTTAAACCAAACTTTATGTTGGTCATTATCTCCCCATACAAGTCGATGCTTGGATACCGTTTTTCCATTTCGTATGTTCATATAAGGGAATATATTATTTAAATTTTTCACATGATATTTTCTATCTTCATAAACAAATTTTTGACCTTCTTCTGCGTTTGAAGGCATACCAATCCCAAATTCTTCAAACACAATTTCATATTGTTCAATTTTATTGTCTTTCGTGATCCTATATTTTTCAATTACATCAGACAAGTGGATAGAATGTGTGAAAATTATTTGAAAGGATTCACCAGATTTAATAGGTAAATATGCTGATATTTTCGATGTATGTTCATGATAAAAAACAACAGCTTTTTGGACTGGTACATAAAAATAGAAAAGTGGAAAAAGTACAAGAAAGGAAACAATCAGTAGTAAAACGGTTACTTTTTTTTTCATCTAATTCATCCCATAGTTATTGAATGAACTCATTTACAAAAATCAACCGGCAGCGGTTGTTTGATCAACTCAACTGCCGGGTAATTTAAATCTATAAACTATTCCGACAATAGATCTTTTTCACTATAGTATTTTTCTGCTCCTGGATGTAAAAGACTTGTGTCTATACCATCTAACGCACTTTCAAGTGAGATAAACTCGGCTTTTCCATGCGTAATTTTATCGACATTTTCATATAATCCTTTTGTTAGATCATAAACTACATCATCGGATAAATCTTTACTAACTGCAATCATTGCCATTACAGCAACTGTATTCACATCTGCTTCTATACCACTATAAGTTCCAGCTGCTATCGTATCAGCTGCATAGTAAGGGTATTTTTCAATTAAAGCATCCACTTTTTCTTGTTCGATCGGAATAATATTTATATCATTAGTTGCGGATATTTCTTCTACAGCACCAGTAGGAGCACCTGCAGTAATAAAGGCTGCGTCAATGTTTCCATCTTTAAGTCCACCTGCTGATTCACCAAAGTCTAAATTTTGTGCTTGGATATCATCCATAGTCATTCCATGAACTTCTAAGATCTGTTCGGCATTTACATACGTACCTGAACCAGGTGCACCAACAGAAACTTTTTTACCCTTTAAGTCCTCTACAGACTCGATTCCAGAATCTGCTAATGTAACAATTTGAATTGTTTCAGGATACAAGGATCCAAGGGCTAAGACATTGTCAACAGCACCATGTTCTTCGAATGCTTGAACCCCTTCAACAGCTGCTGCCATAACATCCGTTTGAACAAAGGCAAGTTCAGCTTGATTATCACTTAAAGCCATAATATTGTCAGCCGAAGCGTTCGAAGATTGAACGTCCGTTTGAATTCCAGTCTCATCAGTAAAGATTTTTGCTATTTCTCCTCCAAGTGGGTAATATGTACCACTAGTTCCACCTGTTAACAAGCTAAGAAACTTTGGTTTATCCCCACCAGAAGAACTTGATTCACCTTTATCACCAGAGTCACTAGAACCACCGCCACATGCTGCTAATGTTAAAGTTAATAAAATTAACATAGCAAATACAGCATAAAATTTTCTCCGCATCTGTTTTCCCCCTTTAAATCTTTTATTTTACAACGAAATCCAAATGCAATGTAAACATTTTCATTTTAAGGTTAGGAAATTTATAATCTAAATAATAATCCCCTTTTTTTGACAATTCTTTATTCTTATCGCCCTCCTATTCAAATATAATAAAAGATTAATAAAATTGTCAATTACCTAGTACAAAATATATACCTATTCATTCACAATATGACTAGAAACCCTACATTATACAATACTTTGTAAAACGTATTTTTTAAAAGTTCTTTTATTATTATTTTTAGGAATATTGTTAAAATATAAAATATTAACTTCATTTATTCGGTCAGACGGTCAATGGTAATAGTAAAAAGGTCTAACTTTATCACATTCGAACAATTGATTACTTTTTGTGAAAGCTAGACCTTTAAAGATAAATCATAAAACCATGCTCGTTGTTTTGTTGTAAAGTTTTTACCCGCGTAATTCAAGAAGCTTTTGTTTTAACTGATCTTCCATTGCAACAAGTTCTGTCTCTGCCTGTCTTCTTTTCTCCCGTCCTTCAGCCTGAATGCGCAATGTTTCTTCTAATGTTGTGACAAGATTTTCCTGGGTTTTTTTCAATGTTTCGATATCAATTAAGCCGCGTTCATTTTCTTTTGCTGCTTCAACCGCATTGGATTTAAGCATTTCTGAATTTTTTAACAATAATTCGTTCGTTGTTTTTGATACTTGTTTTTGGGCCTCTACTGCCTTTTTTTGACGCAATAGTGTTAATGCAATCGCAATTTGGTTTTTCCAAAGTGGTATAGCCGTATTGATTGATGTTTGGATTTTTTCCACAAGAGTTTGGTTTGTATTTTGGATCATTCTAATTTGCGGAGCGGCTTGAATGGTGATTTGCCTACTTAATTTTAAATCATGAACCCGTTTTTCTAAACGATTTGCAAATTGAATCATATCATTTACTTCTTGATAGAGCATTTGATCTCCACTTTGTTCTGCTTTCCGTTGCAGTTCAGGAATTATTTTTGTTTGTAATTCTTCTAACTTTAATTCTCCTGCCGCAATATAAATATTTAATGCTAAAAAATATTCTTTATTTTTTTCATACATTTGTTCCAATAGTTTATTATCTTTTATTAAAACATTTTTACTATGTTCCAGGCGAACAGTAATACGATCAATTTGTGCTCCTGTTTTCTGATATTTAGCTAAAACCTCATTTACAGAACGGGACACTTTATTAAAAATTCTAGAGAAAAATCCTTTTTTTTCGACACTTAATTCATCGGGATTTACTTGTTCTAATTTTTTCATTAAATCATGAATAATTTCACCAATTTCACCAACATCTTTACTTTTGACATGATCGAGCATGGAAGATGAGAAATGAACTAACTTTGACTGGGCTTGTGTTCCATACATCGATATGGCCTGTTGATTACGAGGATCAATTTGACTTGCTAGCTGTTCCGCCCGTTTTTTACTTTCTTCTGGAAGCGTATCAATGACTCTTTTTGTTTTTGATTGTTGTGCTATTTCATCAGTAAAATTTGGTCCCTCGACCGTTTCATTTGACATATATGGCGTAACCTCTGTATTTGCCTGCGTTTCCAAAGTAATGTCACCAAATGGGTCTTGTAATAAATCATCTAACACTGTGTCTTTTTTATTTTTCATTTCACTCATACTCCGCCCTCCTATTAACGTTTACGATCAATAGATTTTTTTGCCACTTCTAATTCAAATTGTAATGTATCAATATCGTTATCGATCATATTTCGTAAATCATCTTCAATTAACTCCACAATGTCGTCTAACGTATGTTTCGTATCATTTAACGACTTTACAAGTTCTGCATCTTTTACTGGTTGAGAAGCTAAAAAAGTATATTTTTCTGTAATATCAACAAGAGAATCTAAATGAGAATAATAAAATTCCTGAGCTAAAAAAAAGCGACGTGGTTCTTTCTTTGTAAGATTATAAATTTTGTAAACGAGGCGTAATGTTTCAAAATTTTTCTTGGCACTCGGTAAATTGTGTACTTTTAAAAATGCTCGTTGCAGACGTGATATTTTTTCTTTTGCTTCTTTTAAGTTACGCTCAACTAATTTATACTCTCTTCTCGTTAATCCATTTTGATTTACGAGGTGTCTTATCATCAAAAATTTTAATAAATAATACATACTGACACCAGAAAGTAGCCCGTATAGACCAGATAACCAGAATTCTTGATCTAGAACTAGCCAATAAATGGGCCAAGAGAGCCCCCAAGTTGCACCTGCTACTAAAAATCGTATGATAAAATAAAGGATTCCTTTCATCCTAATCACTCCTATATTGTGATACAAAAACAATATTCTTTATATAATGAATTGATCTAGCTTAAATCAATCCGACGAAATTATTCCAAGCTATTTATACTACGTTTGTAACACAAAAAATGTTTCAATATTGTTCATAACAAATATACTTTCATTGTAATTAAATATCAAATACGTTTGCAATTAGAGGAGTAATGAATTGGTTTTATTATGTGCTTATCGTTACTGCATCTTTCCTTTTTTGAAAAAGAAAAACTGTTCACCGTGGAACAGTCTTCATAAAAATCATTTATTTTATTACAATTTTATAAACATAAGAATAACGAAATAAACAACCATGATTACGAATCCAAACGGTAAGCCAATTTTTGCCCATTCACTACTTGTAATTTTAAGTTTTCCAGCTGAAATAATATTCGGGATGTTACCAGGAATTAGCATTCCACCACTAATTAATAATCCCATTAAAATAGCTTTAACAGTTTCCGGATTCATCGCTTGACTGATCTCAGCAGCAGCTAACGTTGCATTATCTAACACTGAAGAGATAATATTAACCCAAAACAACATCGCTGGATGTAAATCTAATAAATATGTATTAATTAACGGTTCAAAACCCGCACCAAGCATGGTAAGTCCAAAAACAAATAAGTAAACTTTTACTGCACGAACGATAATATCATCGTAAGACTCTTCTTCCTGTTGGACTCGTCCTTCCAATTCATCGTTACGTTTTACAAGCAAAGCTGCAATTAATCCCAAAACAATAACACCAGAAATAATATATATTCCAACTAATTCTAGTAAATAGAAAAAATCTCCTCCCATTCTACTTACTACAATAGTAGATAATGGCTCACCAATTGGTGTAAGTGCCGCGCCTAATCCAATCGAAAAACACGATAAAATAGTAAGTAATATGGTGTTTTTTCGATCGAGTGACAAGTGACCAACAATAAGAACTAAAACAAGGGCAGCAATAATTGCGGTAATAACACTGGATAATAGTCCTAGCAGAATAACAATAAGTGCAACAAAAAGAGAAAACGGAATTTTGTTACTCATTTGATAAATGGCATTGCCTAATTGATCTTGAAACCATTTAAATAAAAGTCCTGCAATCAAAACAGCCATAGTAATTTCAATTGGATTCACTAATGCATGCAAAAGTAGCTGTGAGTTAAATGCTTGTCCTACAAAAGCTGCAATAATCCCCATAACAAATAAAAAGTATTCAAGATTATGTTCTACTACCTTAACAGTAAACGGGATAATAAAAACAAGTATTAATATGATCAACAATCCTATTGTCATGCCATCCATTTTTTCACATCCTTTCTTTATGATTTTATTCTAACTTATCAAATTATATTTTGATTATAATTAAATTTGAGCCATTCAAAAGCTAGATTTTCTTTTAATTAAGTCTGTCGTAATATACACAGTCTTTGCAACTTTTCTTCCACTCATTCTTTCACAACAAAGATCAACAGCCGTTTCCCCCATTAATTCTGGGTATACTTGCACTGTTGTTAATGGTGGGGTAATCATATGGGAAATGCTCATATTATACATTCCGATGATATTAACTCGTGCTGGTACATCTAGTAATTCTTCATGAAGCGCTCGAATACCTCCTATTGCTATTAAATCATTATGAATAAAAAAAGCTGTCGGCAACTGTATACCATGTTCTTTAATTGCTTGCTTCATAAGTATATAACCAGTATTCTTTTCAAACGTTTCACTTAAGTATATGTAAGATTCATTAAGTAAATTTTTTTCTTTCATGTAAAAATAAAAAGCACTTTCAATATGACTTCTAATTTTACTATAATGAATTTCATCTTTATTTCCTTGACCAATTAAACCAATTTGTCGGTGGCCATTGTCCAGTAAATAATCAATCACTTGCTTCATTGTATAACGGCAATCCGTTAATACCGCATCAAATTTCCCTTCATTCGGGCAGCTATCTACAAAAACAAAAGTATCACTAATCTCAGAAAGAATTTTAATCTGATCCTGTGGAATCTCCCCTATTGCGATAATACCTGAAAATTGTTTAAAACGAACGATTGATTCAATTTCACTGTTGTTAGCGACAAATAGATTAAACTTTTTTTCCTTTGCTCTTTTTTCTATTCCTCTTTGAATATGGAAATAATGTATTCTTTCCAATTCTTCAATTCTCATTTGATTATGAATAACAAGTAGCGAGGTATTTTTTCGACGTTTTACTTTATATTCATAAGACAACTCTTCTGCTATTTGTAAAATGTTTTTCCTTTTTTCATTAGAAATTGATAAAGTTGGGTCACCACTTAATACTCTTGAAACACTTGCAATTGAAACGCCAGCCTTTTTCGCAATATCTTTTATCGTTGCCAACTTTCTCCTCCTTTAGATGATACAAATAATCTAACCATAAAAGATACAACTTTTATATTTTCAAAGAATTATAATTTTGATCTCCCATGATGGCAATTTATGTAAAACAAGGAAACTTTCGAATTTTATAATAAAACTTTGAAGTTTTCGGTACAAACAATATAAAATAACTTATAAACAGATAAGTTTAGTAAAAAAAGAAAAATTTTACCGAACTCCATCCGTTTACTAACATTATTTTTAACTTGAGGAAATTCTTGAACCATGCATAAAATAAAGTAATATAAAATTATTGTGAGGTTTATTATGATTAAAAAACTACTGCAACTATATCCAGGGATCCTTATTCAAGACTATCCACGATTTGACCAAAACTACTACTGTTTTTTTCATGAACAAACAAATGAGTATATTTCAATCCCTAAGCAACAATTAACAGATAGAGAAGTTTTATTGTTAGAAACGATTTTAACGAAAGTTCAGCAAACAGCAACTTTTTTAAATAATTCTCCTTCACAACAAATTTGGCACCGTTTTTTATTTGAAAACGGTGAACTTCCAAAGACGAATAATCGAATTCGATTCATCTTTTTCCAATTAAATTCAAGAGTGAGTTATCAAAATTTTACAGACTCCATCTATTCCTTTTTTCAAGACAATATAATTCTGGTTTGGCTGAACGAGCTAAATGGGGTCATAATCGAACGAGAGACAGAAACTACTATGCAACAAGAAGATTTTTTATCATTTCAAGATCTAATACTTACAGACTTTTATTTAGATATAGATATGTATATTGGACGCTTTTTTGAAGTGACTGATCAATTAAAAAATCATTTTTTTAGAGAACAGTACTATTTTCAAATAATACGAAAGGTGTTGCCAGAAAAACATTTGTACACCTTTATGACTGCTTTTCCATCCGTGATTATCCGAACGGAATGGAGAAAAATGAATGAAATATTCACAGAAGAATATACCGATATCTTTCAAAATGACAAAGAACTCGTAAATATGATAAAGGTTTATCTTGAAAATAATTCAAATATAAAAGATTTTAACGGAGCTATTTCCGTTTATTTTATCTGTGTTTATGGTGAAATTGCAGAACGAATTTACTAAATCTACAAATTCATAGGCAAAATGCCAGAAAAATGGTTAGAATCTTTGGGCAGTTTTACATTCTATAATGAAAGCATTTTCATTAAAATAAAGATATATTAGAAAATGGTTTCCCTAGGAGGTTGTAGAAATGGCAGAACTAAAACTTGATCATATTTATAAAATTTACGACAATAACGTCGAAGCTGTAACAGATTTTAACCTTCATATTAAAGATAAAGAATTTATTGTATTTGTTGGCCCTTCTGGTTGTGGTAAATCTACTACTTTAAGAATGATTGCTGGTCTCGAAGAAATTTCAAAAGGTGAGTTCTATATTGATGGAAAGTTAATGAATGATGTAGCCCCAAAAGACAGAGATATCGCTATGGTTTTCCAAAACTATGCCTTATATCCTCATATGTCTGTCTACGACAATATGGCATTCGGGTTAAAACTAAGAAAAGTACCAAAAGATGAAATCGATCGCCGTGTTAAAAATGCTGCACAAATTTTAGGTTTAGAACAATACTTAAATCGAAAACCAAAAGCACTTTCTGGTGGGCAACGTCAACGGGTTGCCTTAGGTCGTGCAATTGTTCGTGATGCTAAAGTATTCCTAATGGACGAGCCGTTATCAAACTTAGATGCGAAGCTACGTGTACAGATGCGTACTGAAATTATTAAACTACATCAACGATTAAACTCAACAACGATCTATGTTACTCATGATCAAACTGAAGCAATGACAATGGCAACACGGATTGTAGTTATGAGGGATGGAAAAATTCAACAAGTTGGAACACCGAAAGAAGTATACGATAAACCTGAAAACGTATTTGTTGGCGGTTTTATCGGTTCACCTGCGATGAACTTCTTTAATGGTAAAATAATAGGAAACGAACTAATTATCGGTCAAACGAAGTTACAAATTCCAGAAGGTAAACTGAAAGTTTTAAAAGAAAGAGGATATATCGGTAAGGAAGTAACCTTTGGTGTCCGTCCAGAAGACATTCATGACGAACTCGTATTTACAGAATCAGCTCCAGGAGCAACAATTACAGCTCAAATCGATGTAGTCGAGTTAACCGGTGCTGAAGTAATGCTTTATAGTAAATTAGAAAATTATGATTTTATCGCTAGAATTGATGCTCGTACTGATATTCAACCAAATCAGACAATTAAATTAGCATTTGATATGAATAAGGCCCATTTCTTTGATAAAGATACGGAAGAACGAATTAAATAAATAAAAAAAGCTTCAAAAAGTCAATATTAGACTTTTTGAAGCTTTTTTACTTCCAATCTTTTAGAGTATCCTCGATACAATCATAGTTGAAACACGACTACATTTATCGCATACCCTTATATTATTGTGTTCGATCGCTTCTTTTATCAATCATCAATCGTAAATGTGTAAATTGTTTTCGCTTCATAATAATCTTCTGGACCAATAATGATAGGTGGAAAATGAGAATGATGAATAGCATCGGGCAGCCCTTGAGTCTCTAAACATAATGCCAAATATTTCTTCGCTTTTACACCTTCTGCTGTTTGATATTCTCCCTCTATTTGATTGCCTGTATAAACCACTACACATGGTTGATTTGTTTCAACAATTAATTTTCGGCCAGTTTCGTTATCCCTTAAAATAATTTCTTCATTAAAATGATCATCTAATAAAAATGGGTGATCATAACCATTCCCAACAAGAATATTTTGCCCATTTTGCGACAATTTACCATCCAATATTTTACGACTATTTCTGAAATCAAATACCGAACCTTCAACATGAGAAATTTTCCCAGTAGGAATGAATTGTTTGTCCAATTCCAAAAAACGATGACTTTTTAATGTTAATTCATGGTTTAATATATCTTTTTTTGCATTACCCGATAGATTAAAATAGGAATGATTGGTTATATTTAACAATGTCTTTTGATCCGTGTAACCTTTACAAGTAAAAACCCATTGATTATCATTATTCAGTAAATAGGTGACTTGTAACCGTACATTCCCAGGATACCCCTCTTCACCATCCGGACTTACATAAGAAAAACGAATACCTACAGCAGAGTCCGTTTTTATCTCTTCTGCATCCCAAACCCTTTCATGTAATCCTTGATATCCACCATGTAAATGATTGTTACCTTCATTTTTTGGTAATTGATATACTTTGCCTTCTAATTCAAATTCACCCTGACCTATTCTACCTGCTACTCTTCCGATTAATGCCCCAAAATATGTTTTATTGCTTATATAATCCTCTACATTATTAAAACCTAAAACGATATTTTCGAACATGCCATTTCTGTCTGGTGCCAGTATTTCTGTAACAATACAACCAAGATTTGTACATGTTAATCGCATACCATTATTGTTCTCTAATGTATATGTATAGATTTTTTGGCCATTTAAACTTCCAAAATCATTTGTTCTAATTTCCATTCTATATCCCCCCTATATAAAGATACTGTAAAATAAATTCAAAAAGGTGATTAATTCAAGTAATAAAAGAAGCTCGACAAATTCTAACAATCTAACAAAAGTTTCCCGGGAAATCCCCATATTTCGATGCAGTTCTCAAACTTAACAAAGAGCGTTGTTCACACTGTTCACATGAAAAATGATGGTCTTAACCTCCACGTTCACTTAAACGCTTTCATTTTTTGTAACTTAATATTCTACTAAAATTCTATCATATCTCTTCATGTGATGACATCCTTTTCTCTTTTTTATTAACGAAAGTATATATCCTATTTCATGAAATACGAAATCTTTTTTGTTTGTCTTATGATATTGTCGTTTGTTAAACAAATCGATGACGTTTGCATACATTTATACTTAGTAAATTGAGGGAAATTGGAGCATAAAAAGACAATATTATACAATGTCTTTTCAAATACAAAAGACTGTCACATTAATCCATCAGGCAAAACCATTTATCTTTAAACGAACAATAAATGAGTATGCCTTCAGGTTTAATGGACAGTCTTTTTTAATTAATTTACCATTCCTCTTACTTTTTCCATTACAGCAGTTTGCAGACGGTTCACCTTTTCTTCACTATCTTTTAAAGACTGGCCAACGACACTAAAGTAAAACTTACATTTTGGCTCAGTTCCAGATGGACGTACACAAAACCAAGATCTATCTTCTAAGAAATATTTAAGAACATTTGATTTCGGTAAACTTATTGGACTTAGTTTTCCATTAGAAAACTCTTTACGGATACTTGTTTTATAATCCTCTACTGCCACAATAGTTTTGCCAGCAACTTCCTTTGGTGGATTTTCACGGAAGTCTTCAAGTATTTTTGCAATTTGTTCTGCACCATCTTTACCTTTTAATGTTAAAGATTCCAATGATTCTTTAAAGTAGCCGTATTCCTCAAAGATTTCGAGAAGAGCATCGTATAAACTTTTTCCTTGATTTTTATAATAGGCAGCCACTTCTGTAACAAATAGTGCCGCTTGTATAGCGTCTTTATCACGAACAAAATCGCCTATTAAATACCCATAACTTTCTTCATAGCCAAATTGGAATTTGTATTCTCCTGTTTGTTTATATTCTTTTATCTTTTCTCCAATAAACTTAAATCCTGTTAATGTGTCGAGAGTTTTTAATCCAAAGCTTTCGGCAATTGCCCGCCCAATTTCTGACGTTACGATCGTTTTTAATACAATACCATTTTCCGGTAAATTCCCTTTTTCTTTCTTTTGGGATAATAGATAATGAAGCATAATCGCACCTGTTTGGTTACCTGTTAAAACAATGTACTCACCTTGATTATTTTTTACAGCAACACCTAATCGATCTGAATCAGGATCCGTTCCTAATAAAATATCAGCATTAATCTCTTTGCCGTACTGAATAGCCAATTCAAATGCTGCATGCTCTTCTGGATTTGGCGATTGAACCGTTGAAAAGTTAGGATCTGGGTGTTCTTGTTCTTTTACAACCGTCACATTTTGAAAACCGAACATTTTTAAACCTTTTTGGATTAACTTGTTTGCTGTCCCATGAAGTGGTGTAAATACAATTTTGAAATCATTTTTAACTTTTTCAATCACTTCACGATTTAATTGAATTTTTTGAACATAATCAAGGTAGATATCGTCAACTTCTTCACCAATGTATTGCAATAATCCATTTTCTAAAAGGTCTGCTTCATCAGCAACTTCTAAAGACAACTCATTTTCAACTTGGTTAACATATGAAATAAGTTCATCCGCTTCTTTTGGAGGAAGTTGCCCACCATCATCACCATATACTTTATATCCATTGTACTCTGGCGGATTATGACTGGCTGTAACCATGACTCCTGCTGCTGCACCAAAATGTCTTACAGCAAAGCTAAGCTCTGGTGTTGGTCGCAATTCTTTAAATAGGTAAGCTTTAATGCCGAGTTTTCCAACCGTTTTGGCTACTTCTAAAGCAAACTCACTTGATTTATATCTCGGATCATAACTAATTACAACACCGCGTTTTGCACTTTCCTCACCTTTACTCAGTAAATATTGAGCAAGTCCAAATGACGCTTTTCGGACTGTATAAATATTCATTCGGTTTGTACCAGGTCCAATTTCTCCACGCATACCACCTGTACCGAACTCTAAATTTTTGTAAAACAATTCTTCCAGTGCTTTTTCATCATTTTTAACTTTGTTTAGGTGGTCTTTTAATTGTTGATCAAGGCCGTCGAAATTTAACCATTTTTCAGCAATCTCTTTCCAGTTCATGACATTCCTCCATTAAAATTCTCTCTTTTTCTAACACTCACAAATGTATTATATCAGAGTTTTAGTGGATTTTGTACGGAGCCCCTTTTTCCAAACTTAATCGAAATGAAACTACTAAACAATTTTGATATAATCTTTGGCTACGGAAAATGAAAAGATAAAAGAATTATTGCTCAAAATAGCAATGATTCTTTTACTTTTTAGTTGCACTTAAAATAGCTACTTTTTCTCTAGCTATTGTTGCTCCTACCAATAAATTAACTGTTTCTACTGCTCCACCTAATTCTTTAACATATTTTTTAATTTTAGTTCATTTAGCAACAGGAATAGCGTTCATTACCAGTAATTCAGCAATAGTTAAACTACACCCCCACTACCCGAATAGCTGTGTAAGTATAGGTGCTACTTCTCCTATATTTGGACTGTAAATTTTTGAAGATACCTTTGTTCTGCAAAAGATTGATTAAAAACTCCAGAAGAAGAAAAATGAGTTGCTGGCCCTCAATGAAAAAGTTCCTAATGAAATCAAAGTTGTTGATGTGTACCTCCACAGTGGACTTTCCCCACCTAGATAGTCGTCATGCCTGGCGCACATAAAAAAAGACTCGCTTTTGCGAGCCTAATTATAAATCTTTTAAAAGACGTTCCAGTTCTTCCAGTAGGACAGTTGCATTATTATACTTTTCATCTTTTGCACCATATAACAATACAACTTTGTCTTTTTTAGCAATTTGAGCTATTTTTTGAACTATTTTTCTTTTCGTAGCATCCGTTTGTAGTTCTTCTAAATATTTGATTCGAAACGTCTCAAAACGTTCGGTCTTATGACCAAACCACTTTCTTAGTTCGTGGCTAGGGGCAACTTCTTTAAACCAATAGTCAATATTTGCTTCCTCTTTTTTAACACCTCGCGGCCATAGACGGTCAACTAAAATCCGTACTTGATTCGTTTCTGAAGGCTTTAATTCATGATATATTCGTCTGATAGTAATTTGTGACATAACCATCTACCTTTTTATTACTGTTTAATACTCCCCGCAGTAACTCCACCAATAATATACCGTGATAAAAACATATATATTAAAAGTAAAGGTATTATTGTAAGTGAGATCCCTAAGTACATACTACCAAATTCCGTTCTATAAACATCAGTTTTTAGTAATTGAACGAGCATTGGGAGAGTATACATGCTTTCGTCATTTAATAAAATTAATGGCATTAAAAAGTTATTCCATTGTGTAACAAAACTAAAAATTCCCATAGTAGCTAATGCTGGTTTCATTTGTGGCAAAATAATCCTGTGGAAAATCTTCAATTCTCCTGCACCGTCTATTCTTGCGGAATCAGGTAAGTCAGGATGGTAAATTGTCTCCAAGTATTGTTTCATAAAGAACACAGTAGCTGGAGAGGCAATGGCTGGAATTATTAATGGAATAAAACTATTTAATAGTCCAAGTTGACTCATAAACTGGTAAAACCCTACTAGACTTACTTGGGTTGGGATCATGATTAGCCCTAGTATGATTGCATAAGCAATTTTTTTCCCTTTAAAATTATATGCAACTAATGCATAGGCTGCTAGTGAAGAGAAATACAAGCTCAAAATAGTTGATCCTGCCGCAATTATAAAACTATTTGTTATACCGTTAAAAACATCAAATCCTTTTTCTACCAAAACATTCCAGTTATATATTAAATTATCACCAGGAATGAGTGATGGACCTTGTTTAATTTGTTCTGCTGACCTAGTGGCATTGGCAATGACAATCCAAAAAGGTATAATACTTAGGATTGTGAGAATACCATAAAAAATATAAATTAATGTCCTCTGGATCCGTAGTTGTTTACTGACACCCATTCTCATCCTCTTCCTTTCTGACCTCGGTCTCTAAACATTCTAAACACAACAAAACTAAATATGATGGAGATGATGAGCAATATGACTGAGGCTGTTGATGCAACATTCATCGCTCGGCTCCCTTGGAATGCCTGTTTGTAAATAAAGGTCATAATGGTTTCAACACTGTTATTAGGCTGTCCGTTTGTTAAGAGTAATGGAATATCAAACATTTGTAATCCACCAATCATTGATGTTATTAAAATATAAATGATCATCGGTTTCATTAATGGAAGTGTTATTTTAAAGAATGTTTGCCTCTCATTTGCTCCATCTACACGAGCTGCTTCAAATAAAGACTCATCAATGCTCAGTATGGCAGCGACAAGCACAATTGTTGTTTGTCCATACCACATCCAAAATTGAATAAACGCAACAATCAGCCTCGTACCTGTTTCACTTCTAAAAAAGTCAAACGGTTCTTTTAACAAACCAATATCTTGTAGTAATAAATTAATTGGTCCTTGTGGGTAACTAAATAATGCGTAGAATATTAATGCTATTGAGGCAGCAGTGATAATATTTGGTAAATAAAAAACGGCTTTAAAAAAACCGGTGCCTTTCATATGTAGCCGTTTATTTGTAAATGTATAAGCTAAGAAAAGGGCGATTAAAATTTGTGGAATAAAGTTCATCGTCCATAATAGTAATGTATTCGATAACGCTTTTATGAAGAATTCATTATTTATTATATTAGTATAATTTTCTAACCCAACAAAATTTGGTGTCGTTGCCCATCCACTTAAATCAGTAAATGAAAGAAAGATTGTATATATTGTTGGATAAAAGTTAAAGATTAAAAAAACGACGAAAAACGGTGCCAAGAAAAGATAGCCAAAGCGGTTATATTTTTCAAAGTTTAATTTCTTTCCTGAGTAATTTAGTTTCTTCACTGGCTCAATTTTTGCTGCTGGTTTCATTGCCATTCTTACGATCACCTCTTAGACTAAAACCAAATTGGCGTTCTATTATATTTAGAAACTAGTGAGTGTAGCAATAATGATGTGAATGAACATTTATAAACGAAATAATCCTTCACTACTACACTCACGATTTAGTTTCAAATAACTAGTCTATCACTACGACTATTCAATCGTTAAATTCGGGTAAGAATTTTGGACAGCTGCTTTAAAGTTTTCAATAGCCGTATCTAAATCCACTTCTCCCTTTGAATACGGAATTAAAGCATGATCAGAAAAAAGTGTATTAAGTGTTTGGTCAAATTCCGTTAATGATTTTGCATCAATATTAGGAATTTGTTCCGCAAATGCTGCGTAATGGTTTTGTCCACCTAAAAATTCTTCAGAATAATCACCTTTAATATTTTCCACTACATTTTTATTAGAAACAAAATCACCTGTATCTTTAGCCCAAGCAGTGAGGAAATCCTCATTTGTTGTTACATAAGCAATTAATTCAGCAGCTTCTTCTTTCATATTGCTTGTCTGCGTTATACCAATCCATGTGCCGCCTCTGTAGTATGCCGCCGGTCCTTGTACCATTCTCCAGTCACC
>SMEZ01000300.1_pt1 | contig 24019 bp, 20 predicted proteins | sample 2456351 | NCBI WGS metagenome assembly SMEZ01 (sample SAMN10132605, study PRJNA489261) | soil metagenome | isolation source: day120 antibiotic-loamy sand soil ammended with composted manure from dairy... | place: USA | collected 2015-04-01 | reverse complement strand
AAGATCGACTTCTTGTCGTTGGGCATCGCGCTCGTGCTGGGGACCGCGGGCCTGCCGCACGTCCTCATGCGCTTCTACACCGTGCCCACCGCCAAGGACGCCCGCAAGTCGGTGGTCTGGGCCATCGCCCTGATCGGCCTGTTCTACCTGTTCACCCTGGTCCTCGGCTACGGCGCCGCGGCCATCGTCGGGTCCGACACGATCAGCAACGCGCCCGGCGGCGAGAACTCGGCCGCGCCACTGCTGGCGGAGGCTTTGGGCGGCCCCTTGCTGCTCGGGTTCATCGCGGCCGTGGCGTTCGCGACGATCCTGGCGGTGGTGGCGGGTCTGACGATCACCGCGTCGGCGTCCTTCGCGCACGACGTGTACGTCAACGTCATCAAGCGGGGCAAGGCCGACAACAAGAACACCGAGGTCAAGGTCGCACGTATCACGGCCTGCGTGATCGGGGCCGTGGCGATCATCGGCGGCATCCTGGCCAAGGACCAGAACGTGGCGTTCCTCGTGGCGCTGGCGTTCGCGGTCGCCGCGTCGGCGAACCTGCCGACGATCCTGTACTCGCTGTTTTGGAAGCGGTTCAACACCTCCGGTGCGCTGTGGTCGATCTACGGCGGTCTGACGGTCACCCTCGTGCTGATCGTGTTCTCGCCCGCCGTGTCGGGTACCGAGAAGTCGATGATCACAAGCGTCGACTTCCACTGGTTCCCGCTGCAGAACCCGGGCCTGGTGTCGATTCCGGTGTCGTTCTTCCTCGGTTGGTTGGGCACCGTGTTGTCGAAGGAACACCTGGAGGACAAGCACAAGGAGATGGAGGTGCGTTCCCTCACCGGCGCGGGTGCCGAGAAAGCCTGAGAGGGTCGAAGCAGACCCTGTGAGGTGAGTACCTGGGGCGGGGGCGCCGCGTTTGTGCCCCCGCCCCAGGGGTATGCCCTCGCGGACAACCGGCATCCCTGCTTGAGGAGAGCACCATGCCGAACGGCTCCACGACAATCCGACGGGCTTTCGACGGACTCGAACGTGGCCGTCCGACGACTCCCCCGAACGTGCTCTTCATCCTCGCCGACGACCTGGGCTGGGCGGATCTCGGCTGCTACGGCTCCACGACGATCCGAACGCCGAACCTCGACCGTCTGGCCACCGAAGGGATTCGTTTCACCCACGGCTATGCGGGCTCATCGTGGTGTTCACCGACGCGGATCAGTCTCTACACCGGTCGTTTCCCCGGTAGGTTGCAGGCGGGCCTGGAAGAACCCCTCACGAGACGGACCGCGGAGAACGGCATTCCGGCCGACCACCCGACGCTGCCGTCGATCCTCGCCGATGCGGGTTACCGGACGGCGATGTTCGGTAAGTGGCATTGCGGCTGGCTGCCGTGGTACAGCCCGCTACGCATCGGTTTCCAGACGTTCTTCGGCAACCTCGACGGCGCGATGGACTACTTCGAGCACGTCGACACACTCGGTCAACCCGACCTCTACGAAGGTGAGACCCCGGTCGAACAGGCGGGCTACTACACGGACCTGATCTCCGACCGCGCCGCCGAATACATCGCCGCCGATCAGGACGGCCCCTTCTACGTACAGCTCAACTACACCGCACCGCACTGGCCGTGGGAAGGCCCCAGAGACTCCGCGGTGGGCCGGGAGATCCGCTCCCGATACGAACAGGACTGGACCCACTCCCCGCTGCTCCACTTGGACGGTGGTTCGCTCGCCAAGTACCGAGAACTGGTCGAGGCCATGGACGCGGGCATCGGACGCGTTCTGGACGCCCTGGCCGGGGCGGGCAGGTCCGATGACACGATCGTGGTGTTCACCTCGGACAACGGCGGAGAACGGTGGTCGAGGAACTGGCCCTTCGTGGGTGAGAAGGGGGATCTCACCGAAGGCGGCATCCGGGTACCGCTCATCCTGCGCTGGCCTGCGGTCGTGGCGGCGGGCCAGGTCAGCGACCGGCCGGTCATCACCATGGACCTGACGGCCACGCTGATCGAGCTCGGCGGGGCGGAACCGCACGAGGACTGGCCGTTGGACGGGGTGAGTCTGGCGTCGTGGTTGACGGAGGGCGCGGAATTCCCCGAACACGACCTCTTTTGGCGCACCTCGAACCAGGGGGCGCTGCGGCGGGGGCGGTTCAAGTACCTCTTCGACAGGCGCGAACGCGCGGTGTTGGGCAACTGGCCCCGCGAACCCGGCGACTATCACCTGCTCTACGACGTCACGGTCGACGGTAGGGAGAGAGCCGATCTCTCCGGCCAGCACCCCGATGTCCTGGCCGAGCTGAGGACAGCCTGGGAACGTCTCAACGCCGAGCAGTTGCCGTTCCCCCCGGAACACCCCGGCCTGCCCCGTCGGTCGTCGACGACCGGTCCCGCGGTGAGCGAACCCGACTGAACCTCGATCGGACCCGGGTGAGAACGCGGTAGACCTTTCGAGGACGGGGTTGGTGGTGTGTCCGGTGTGCTCGCTTCCCTGCTGAACATCGCGGTGGTGGTGTTCTCGGTCTCGTCGATGCTCTCGGTGGGACTGAGCAACTCCCTGAGCAGGCTTCTCGCCCAGCTGCGTGACGCAGGGGCGATCGTCCTGGCGCTGGTGGCCAATTTCGTCCTGGTGCCCCGCGGGCGCGCCCTTCCTCATCAAGCTCGCCGAGGCCGCTCAGGGTGATCTCGGTCTCAGCGCCGCTCTGCTCGTGGTACTGCTGCCCGTGACGGTGTTGTACATGCCCGTGGCGGTGCCCCTGCTGATCCCGGGCACCGAGGTCAGTGCGCTCGCGATCGGGGTTCCGCTGTTGCTGACGATGCTGCTTCCCCTGGCCGTGGGCTTGTTCGGTCACTCTCGGCTACCGAGGCTTGCCGAACGCGTCACCCCGGCCTTGCGGCACACGTCGACGGCGGCACTCGTGGCGGTCGTCGTGATCACGGTGCTGGCGAACGCCCGGAGGATAGTCGGGATCGCCCGATGGGACGTGATCGTGTCGGGGCTGGTGGTGATCGGAGGCGCTTTCCTGATCGGCTACGCACTGGGCGGCCGCCGTGCCGAGCGACGCGAGATCTTGGGACTGGGGACGTCCCAACGCAACATCGCCGCCGCCACGGTGGTGGCGACTCAGAGCTTCGACGACCCCCGGATCGTCGTCATGGTGGTCGTGACCTCGCTCGTCGCTTTCGCGATGTTGTTCCCCGTCGCCTGGTGGCTGCGGAGACGCCGCCGAGCCTGACGTCACCGGGACGCCGGGCTCGCGGCCGTCACGCTGTCGGGGTGACAGGATTTGAACCTGCGACCCTTCGCTCCCAAAGCGAATGCGCTACCAAACTGCGCTACACCCCGTTCGCCACCCGAGGGCGGTGTGCAACCACTCTAGCGGGTACCGCTACACTACCCATGCAGCCGGGTGATCCGGCCGCACGCGGGCGTAGCTCAATGGTAGAGCCCCAGTCTTCCAAACTGGTGACGCGGGTTCGATTCCCGTCGCCCGCTCTGACCGGGCCCCGAGGTTCCCGACCACGGCGAACCTCGGGGCCTTTCTCATCGCCCGCCCTCATCGCCTACCCCACCGTCCTGCCTTCCCAGCCCATCAGGCCCCCTTATCCCGCACCGGAGCGACACGGGGACGAAGACATGAACAGGTCGGGAGGAAATCACCGAACCGGATCACTCGCGGCACACCCCGACAGTGTCACCTCCGCCACACTCCGCCGCATGACGACGGGAAACGGGCGCGACCACTTCATCGGCGGCACATCAAGCCCGTCGACGAACACCCCGACGACACTCGACAAAACCTCCGGACAACACCCGGCAACCCCCATCGCGTCGCAGAACCCGCTTTCACCACACCCCGAAGACACCCACCCAGGGTGACATGTATCACATATTTTCCTGTGATACGGCTCACCACTGACCGTGGCCGATCCCTCGCGGAAAGCCACGAAACCGCTGGTCAGTGACCATTCCGTCACTAAACCCACAACTTGCGGTTTCCTTCTATTTCTCAGATCTCCCCATTGAACAATTCGCTTTACCCGGACCGCGCGTGTTTACCGTCTTATGCCGATGAAAACTGCGGCAGTAACACCAAGAGGAGATCAGTGAACACGCAAATCCACCCGGAGGAAATGCATGCCATCGGCTACTTTCAGGAAGTTGGCGGCTGTTATGGCCATCAGTTCGGGGGCTTTATCGTTCGCACCGAACGCCGGCTCGGCCATGATGAATCAGAACGCGAACGCCGGCGGTGGCGGAGAACCTCCGGTCGTAGCGGAGGAGAACGCCCCCGAACCTGCCGACGATCCCGAAGAACCAACCGTCCCCATCGGAGAAAAGAAACCAGCCGCCCCCCTCGGGGAGAGGATCGTCGACATAGCCGCCCAACAAGCAGGTGACCCATACGTGTGGGGAGCCGTGGGCCCCGACCAGTTCGACTGTTCCGGCCTCGTCCGATACGTGCACGCGAAAGTGGGTATCGAACTACCGCGCACATCACGACAACAACGAGCCGCTGTCCCTTCGATATCGAAGAGCGAAATGCGCCCCGGGGATCTGCTCTTCTTCCATGAAGGCGGTAACGTGTATCACGTCGGCATCTTCGCGGGAAAAGGGAAGATGTGGGCGGCTCCCGAGCCGGGTGACGTCGTGCGCATGCAAGACATCTGGACCGAATCGTTCACCGTGGGCCGCGCCTGGTGATCAAGACCGGGAACTCCTGAGCTATTGTCCGCGTTGTCTGGTTCAGAGAACCCAACAACCGGGGAGTAGCCCATGGGAACCGCGATCACGGTGATCGTGCTCCTGTTGATCGTCGTCGCCGGCACGGCATACCTCGTGCGATCCCAGGCACAGGCCAAAAGACGCCAACTGGAAGACGCCAAGGCCGAGGCCCGACGGTGGGTGGAGCGGCTCGGTGGCCAGGTGCTGAACCTCACCGGCACCGACACGGCGTCCCAACAGGCACTGGCCGATGCGAGCGAACGGTACAACGCCGCGGGCTCCGAGCTGGAACGCGCCCAGACGGCCGAACAAGCACGCCTCGCCAAGGAAACCGCGCTGGAAGGCCTCTACTACGTCCGCGCCGCACGCACGGCCATGGGCCTCGACCCCGGCCCCGCACTTCCTGAGGACCCTGAGCGGGAGCGCGCGGGCAAGGTCACCGAGCACCGTGCGGTCACCGTCGAGGGGCAGCACTACGAGGCCTCCCCTGAGCCCACCCCGAACACCCCGCATTACTACCCGGGTGGACGGGTCGCGGGCCGCCCCGTGCCCCAGGGGTGGTACAGCGAACCGTGGTGGAAGCCCGCTCTCGTCGCGGGCGCCTGGGGTTTCGGCTCCATGCTGCTGTTCTCCGCGATGTTCTCCGGAATGGCCGGACTTCGGAGGCGACTTCGGCGACTTCGGCTTCTGAGTCACTCGGTGGGCTGGCAGGTCGGACACCAGTACAGGTTCCGGCCTGCCAGTTTCGTCTGCGCCACCGGCGTACCGCACACCAAGCAGGGCTTGTGCGTCCTGCGGTAGACGTACACCTCGCCGCCGTGCCGGTCACGCCGCGGGGCACGGCCCATCACCTCGGGCCGGTGTTCGGGTTCGACGGTGTCGATACGGCCCAGTCGGACGCCCTCGCGCATCAGCTGACGCAGATCCGCCCATAGGGCATCCCACCGCCGTCGGCTCAGCGACCGACCCGGAAGCATGGGGTCGATCCGCTGTCGGTAGAGCACTTCGGCTCGGTAGACGTTGCCGACGCCCGCGATGACCGACTGGTCCATCAGCAGCCCGGCCAACGGGGCCCGGGAACGCGAGATCCGCTCCCAGGCCTCTTGGGGATCGGCGTCGTCCCGCAACGGGTCGGGACCGAGCCTGGCGATCAGGGCCTCCGCCTGCGGAGGCGTCAAGAGCTCACAACGATTGGGACCCCGCAGATCGGTCCAGTGGGTCCTGCCGACCAGGCGCATCCGCACCTGTCCCACGGGCTCGGCCACGGGCAGCGGGTACTCGGTGAACGTTCCGTACAGACCGAGATGGACATGGACGATGCCCTGTGAACCGTAGTAGTGGAACAGGTGCTTGCCGAAAGCCTCAGCCGCCGTCATGACGTGCCCGTCGATCACGGCGGCCTCGGTGGAGAACCGCCCCTGAGGGCTCGAGACCTCCACCGGGGCACCCACGTAGCGCCGCCGGTGGAGCCGAGCCAACCGATGCAGCGTGTGGCCCTCAGGCATCAGCTCTGCGGCAGCGCCGGAGGTGTCCCGGTGCGCTCGTAGTCGCTGATCTGGCCCACTCGACGCACATGTCGGGCGTCCTCGGACGGAGGAGTGGTCAAAAACGCCTCGACGATCTCCGTGGCCTCCTCGAGCGTATGCATCCGCGCACCCACGCCGATCAGCTGGGCATGGTTGTGCTCACGGGTGAGTCTGGCGGTCTCGACACTCCACGCCAGTCCGGCACGGGCGCCGGGGACCTTGTTGGCGGCGATCTGCTCACCGTTGCCCGAGCCACCGATGACGATGCCGAGGCTGCCCTCGTCGGCCACCACCCTGCGAGCGGTCTCGATGCAGAAAGCGGGGTAGTCGTCGGCGGCGTCGTAGACGTGCGGGCCGACGTCGGTCACCTCGTAGCCCCGCTCGCGCAGATGGGCGACGAGATGGTTCTTCAACTCGTAACCGGCATGGTCACTTCCCAGGTACACACGCACGCCTGCCAAGTCTGCCATCCCCCCAGCCCGACGACGCAGCCGCCCGAGACACACCCCGTACGCTTCGCGGCATGAACCATGCCGCGGTGGGCCGGTGGATCGAACTCGGTGACGGTGTGTTCGCGCGTCGATACTCCGAGCTCGACCTCTCCGTGGGACTGGTGTTGGGCACCGAACGGTGTCTGGTCGTGGACACCCGTGGCGATGCCGAGCAGGGCGCCGAATTCGCCGCCGCCGTCCGCGAGATCACGCCGCTGCCCTGGACCGTCGTGCTCACACACGACCACTACGACCACGCCCACGGCGTCTCCGCGTTCCTCCCGTGCGCGGTGTGGGCGCACCAGGCGTGCTGGGACGCCCTGCAAGACGTGGAACAGGTGCGTGATCGGATGTCCGCGCGAGTGGTGGAGTCGGACACCGAACTGGATCTGGGCGGTCGCCGGGTGCTGCTTCGACACCCCGGTGTCGCCCACACGGCGGGCGATGTCGTGGTGCACGTCCCCGATGTCGGAGTCCTGTTCGCCGGCGACCTCGTGGAACACGTTCCGGGCGGGTCGTTCAGCGCCGAATCCTTCGGCGACGACACCGCGTTGGCGGGTTGGCCGGCCGCGCTGAGCGCGTTGCTCGAACTCGACATCACCACGGTGGTGCCGGGCCACGGCGAGCCCACGGATCCCGAGTTCATCAGGACCTGCCGCGACATCCTGTCGGCGTTGCTCACCCTGCGTCGCGCCGTGCGAGCGGGCGAGCTCACCCACGCCGATGCCGTGGCGCGCTCACCACTGCCCGATTACTTCACGCTCGCGGCGCTGACCAAACCGGTCGCGTGACGTCCTCGGTGACCGTCAGTCGAACTTCAGCGACCCGGTGCGGGTGCGCTTGAGCTCGAAGAAGTCCGGGTAACTGGCCAAGGCCCTCGCCCCCTCGAACACCCGGACGGCGTCCTCCCCCCGCGGGATGGAGGTGAGGACGGGCCCGAAGAACGCCACGCCGTCCACGTGGATGGTCGGAGTGCCGACGTCCATCCCCACCGGATCCATGCCCTCGTGATGGCTCTTACGCAGCGCCTCGTCGTACTCGGTGGACTCGGCGGCCTTCAGCAATTCGGTCGAGCCGTCCACCTCCTCGAGCGCCTCCCGGAGCACGGCGTCGACGTCCTTGTTCCCCTGGTTGTGGTAGCGGACCCCGAACTCGGTGTAGAAGTCCCGCACGGCCTTTTCGCCGCGGTGCTGGTCGAGCGCTATCGCGACCCGGACCGGCCCCCACGCCGAGTCCAGCATCTTCCGGTAGTCGGGATCGAGGTCGCGACCCTCGTTGAGCACGGCCAGACTCATCACGCGGAACCGCAGGTCGATGTCGATCTGCTTTTCGACCTCCAGAATCCAGCGTGACGTGATCCATGCGAAGGGACACAACGGATCGAAGTAGAAGTCGACCTTGGTGCGTTCGGACTGTGCGCCTGCTGTCATGCCTCTCCTCACCGATACTGCTGGTCTCCGGTGCCCGTGAAACCCCGCTGCGACGCCGTGCGAAGTCGCCTCGTGTCACATGAGCCACCGGCTCTTTACGACAACCAACATCGTTACGAAGCCCGTTGTTCCCGTCGCCGCTTCCGGACGCGCATGATTGGATGCGCTGAGCACACCGGTCACGATGGCGAACGGCGTGCTGCTCACATTTCGAGAACGAAGACGAACAGCGTAGAGGTGCCAGTGCCCGCTCCGAATCTGACTCGCGAACAAGCCCAGCAGCGTGCTGGTCTGCTGAGTGTGTCCACCTACGACATCGAGCTGGATCTCACCGACGGCCGTGGAGGGCCGGGTGAGGGGACGTTCGGGTCGAAGACGACCATCCGGTTCTCCGCCAGGCGGCCGGGACAAAGCAGTTGGGTGGACATCGTCGCCGAGGGCGTGCGGGAAGCCACGTTGAACGGGCGGCAGCTGGACGTGTCGGCATACACCGAGGACGAGGGCATCGCGCTGCCGGATCTGGCCGCGGACAACGAGCTCGTCGTGCACGCTGACTGCCGGTACATGAACACCGGTGAGGGGCTGCACCGGTTCGTCGATCCGGTGGACGGCGGTGTCTACCTCTACTCGCAGTTCGAGACGGCGGACGCCAAGCGCATGTTCGCCTGTTTCGACCAGCCTGATCTGAAGGCCAGCTATCGGTTGACGGTGACCGCGCCGAAGGACTGGAAGGTCGTGTCGAACTCTCCTGTGGCCTCGCGTGAGGACACACCGGAGGGTGCGGTGCGCACGGTGTTCGAGCCCACCGAGCGCATCTCCACCTATTTGGTGGCGCTGGTCGCCGGACCGTACGCCGAGTGGCGTGACACCTATACCGACGAGCACAAGACGATCCCGTTGGGGATCTATTGTCGGGCCTCGCTGGCCGAGCACATGGACGCCGAGCGGCTGTTCACCGAGACCAAGCAAGGGCTCGGCTTCTTCCACGAGAAGTTCGGGGTGCCCTATCCGTTCGCCAAATACGACCAGTTGTTCGTGCCCGAGTTCAACGCCGGGGCGATGGAGAACGTGGGCGCGGTGACGTTCTTGGAGGACTACGTCTTCCGCAGCCGCGTGACCCGCTACGCCTACGAACGCAGGGCCGAGACCTTGCTGCACGAGATGGCGCACATGTGGTTCGGCAACCTGGTGACCATGCGTTGGTGGGACGACCTGTGGCTGAACGAGTCGTTCGCCACCTTCGCCGGGGTGTTGGCCCAGGCCGAGGCCACCGAGTACACCGGGGCGTGGACCAGCTTCGCCAACATCGAAAAATCGTGGGCGTACCGCCAGGACCAATTGCCCTCGACCCACCCGATCGCCGCCGACATGGTGGACCTGCACGCGGTGGAGGTGAACTTCGACGGCATCACCTACGCCAAGGGCGCCAGCGTGCTCAAACAACTGGTCGCCTACGTGGGCCTGGACAACTTCCTCGCCGGGCTGAAGGTCTACTTCGACAAACACGCCTGGGACAACGCCACCCTGGCCGACCTGCTGGCAGCCCTGGAGAAGGCATCGGGACGCGACCTGTCCTGGTGGAGCGCCCAATGGCTGGAGACCACCGGGCTGAACACGCTGCGCCCCCGGTTCGAACTCGACGACGAGGGACGGTACCGCTCGTTCGTCATCGAACAGGAGGGGGCCAAACCCGGCGCCGGTGAGCTGCGCACCCATCGCGTCGCCGTCGGCGTCTACGACGACGACGGAACAGGCGCGCTGGTGCGCACCCACCGCGTGGAACTCGACGTCGACGGGGCACGCACCGACGTGCCCGATCTGGTCGGCGCCAAGGCGGGCTCTCTGGTCCTGGTCAACGACGACGACCTCACCTACTGCGCCATGCGACTGGACAACCGGTCGATGACGACCCTCATCGACCGCATCGCCGACATCACCGAACCACTCCCCCGCACCCTGTGCTGGTCCGCAGCCTGGGAGATGACCCGCGACGCCGAGCTGAAGGCCCGCGACTTCGTCACGCTGGTCCAACGTGGCATCCACGCCGAGACCGAGGTCGGGGTGGTGCAACGACTGCTCGTGCAGGCACGGACGGCGCTGGACTCCTACGCCGATCCGGACTGGGCGGCCGAGCACGGCTGGCCCTCCTACACCGCGAGGCTGTTGGAACTGGCCCGTTCCGCGGAACCTGGCTCGGACCACCAGCTCGCGTTCGTCAACGCGCTGACCAACTCGGTGCTCGACGAGGCGATGCTGGATGTGCTGCGGGGCTGGTTGGACGGGTCGGCTCCGCTGGAAGGCCTCACGGTGGACACCGACCTGCGGTGGCGCCTGCTGCACGCGTTGGTGGCCCACGGCCGCGCCTCCGACGCCGAGATCGACGCCGAGTTGGAACGGGACGACACGGCGACCGGGCGTAGGCACGCAGAGCGGGCGCGGGCACTGCGGCCCACCCCGGAGTCGAAGGCGGCGGCCTGGGAACGCGCGGTCTACGACGACGAGTCCGCGAACGCGGTGAACGAAGCCATCATCGCGGGCTTTTCCCACCCGGCGCAGAAGCATCTGCTGCGCGACTACACACAGCGGTACTTCGACATGCTCGACGAGATGTGGGGCCGCCGATCCAGCGAACGTGCCCAACCGACCGTCATCGGGCTGTACCCGGCGTGGGAGGTGTCGGAGGAAGGCCTCGCGGCGGCCGACGCATGGCTGGAGGGAGCGCATCCGGCAGCGTTGCGTCGCTTGGTGTCCGAAGGCCGCGCCGGCGTCGTGCGTGCGCTGGCGGCTCGGGAATTCGACGGAAGCTGATCCGAGGCCGAATACGCGCAGGCCGCCGTTCCCGACGTCGATTCGGGACGGCGGCCTTTTTCGATCGGTTTCGAAGCGCGTCTCAGGAGCGCGGGGCGGAGCCCGCCTGGTCGGCCATCATGCGAAGGCCGCTGATGAGACCACCGATGAGATCGCCTTCCTTGAAGGAGGCGACCATGCTCATCACCGCGAGCTTGGCGCTCCGGTCGGGCAGACGCTGCATGGCGCGAGCACCGGTGACGACCTCGACGACACGTTCACCGGGTGACACGGCGATCAACACGGAGTCGTCACCGCGCTCACCGAGTGTGTTGTGGAGCGCCTCGGCACTTTGCCGGGGCTCGTCACCGAGCTCACCGAGGTAGATGCTGAAGTCGAGTCCCGTTTCCCGGCTGGCCAGGGTCAGCGCCTCGTCGAGACGGGCGAGCTGAGCCGTACTGAAGGGGCCGGATGGAGTAGCGGGCTCGTACATCTGGGCCACCGACACTCGGCCACTTGCCGTCACAGCGACGCCCGGCTGGTACTTGGTCCCTTCGAGCCCGGTGGACTTGCCGTCCCCGGTGGGCTTACTGTCCTGGGTCAGTTCACCAGTTGCCACTGGCACCTCCACGAACTGTCGACGGAGCGGTGCCTTCATCAGCACCGTCGGCGTGCCGCTGTCCCACACCCTCCGGGTTGGCGGTCCACCACACGGGCGGGTAGTCCCATGCCTGTCCCGGCCGGTACCGGGGCCTACTCGCGAACTTCGACCGTAGCGTCACCAGCGAGAAGAAGCCGTAGACGGCCAGCGGTATCGCCACGAAGACCAGGATCGTCTCGAGGATGCTCACGGCCGCAGGGTATCCGACCGTCGTAGTCCCTACTCACCTGCCACGGTGAGCGCACACCACCCGCACGGCTTCCTGGCCCCCACATCACCCGCTTGCCACGCCGCTCATCCCACGATGAGCGGAAAGCTCATTGGCGAAAGGTTGCACTTCCACGTACGTGCGGGGGCACCGGTCGACAAGAACTTGTTTGGACCAGGAAAGGCTCGTACGTTTTCCACCTGCACGGACCTTGTGCCCTTTGTTCCCTAACCCCCACAGGTCACCATGCGGTCATAGGAGGACCTGCCATGTTCACCGTTTCGAGCGATATTTCGAGCAGTATTCACGCGAGGCACCAGGGTGACCTGCGGCACCCGAGTGACTCGGGGCACCCGCGTCACCCGAGGCACGCGAGTCACTCGAGGCACCAGGGTGACCTGCGGCACCCGAGTGACTCACTGAAGCACCGAGCCGTCTTCCTTCCGTCCGCCGCGCACGACCGCCTGTACCACGACGGCCAGCGTTGATGGTGGCGGTGCCCGCGCCGACCACGGCGGCCGGAGACGATCATGATGATCGCGACGACCGCGACCACCGCGATGACACAGTCTTAAACCGCGTACCCGCGTTGAACCGCGTATCGGTCCGCATCGGCTCGAACCAGCCCTACGGTCTCCATGACCCGCTGAACGTCAGCCGGAGGCTGGACGAGCGGTGAGGCGCGGAGCAACCCCGGCGGCGCTTCCACGACAAGGAGGCCCGAGGCGGCCGGAGACGACGAAGGACGCAGTCCACCACCCGATGGGTCTCGACGTCTCCCCGCAGCCGGGAAGCGGGCACGCGGTACACGGCCTAGGCCGCGGGCATACCCAGGTAACGCTGCCACAACGGATCCGCCTCCTTGGCATGCGCCAACAGCTTCCAATGGGGGCCGCGCGGCTCCCTGGGGACGACTCGCAGCCGCCACCCCAGTTCGGACAGTGACTTGTCGGCCTTACGGTGGTTGCACTTCGCGCAGCAGGCGACACAGTTCTCCCACGAATGCGCACCCCCACGACTGCGGGGCACGACGTGGTCGATGGTCTCGGCCTTGCCACCGCAGTAGGCGCAGCGGAACCGATCGCGATACATGAGACCCGCTCGCGTTAACGGGACACGGGTCCGGTAAGGTACCCGCACGTACCTGCTGAGCCTGATCACCGATGGCACCCCCACCGTCATCGTGGCCGAGCGCAGCAGGAGCCCGGTCGGATCCTCGTGAACGATCTCCGCTTTGCCGCAGACCAGCAGGACGATGGCTCGCCTCAGGGGAAGCGCCGTAAGCGGTTCGAACGTGGCGTTGAGTAACAACACTCTTCGCTTGCCGAGACCGGGTGCCGATGTCCCGGCTCCATGGCCGTCGCCGGAGCCGCGGAGCCGACGGGTATGGGATCGCCCGTTCTTACCCGCGTACGTCGGCGGTCCCGTGGAAGACGGGGAAGACGAACTGACACCGACGCTCGTCGCCGGGGTACAAGGCACGACCGTCCCCGGCGTCGACCCGGCGGTTTGCCGAGCCCGGACGCCATAGGGGCTAGGTTGTCGGTCTGGCACGCGACCACCTCCACCGATGCACCCCTAAGTCGACCACATATCGCACCCGAAACGCACGTGTGTTCTGCCACGTGTCTCGTCTGAGTACGGTTGCGGAAGAAAGAGCTCCGGTCAATCTCACCCGATCGAAGCCTTCACCGGACGCCGGCGACGTGCCACGGCACACCAGGGAGGAGTGCGAACCAGCGGTGGAACAGTTCCTCAGCGAACCCTCCGGGAGCGAACCACCCGAATGCGCCCAGGACATCGGATCGTGGTGTCAACAGGTCTGGGAGATCACGGGTAACCCGTGGCTTGCGGCGTCGGCCGACTGGCTCATAGCACGGCCGCTCCGAATCCTGCTGATCCTCCTCGGCGCGATCCTCATCCGATTCTTCGTCCGGAAACTGATCGACCGACTCACCCGGACGTCGGCCGAGGGCGCGGCCAAGGTACCCGCGATACTGCGGCCCTTGAAGGAACGGGCCCCCGAAGTCCTCGGTCCCGTGGTGCTGGAGCGGCGTCGGCAACGAGCCCAGACCATAGGTTCGTTGCTGAAGTCGCTGACCAGTTTCGTGGTGTTCGGCTTGGCGTTCGTGCTGATCCTCGGCGAACTGGGCATCAACCTCGCTCCCATCCTCGCCTCCGCCGGTATCGTCGGCGTGGCCGTCGGTTTCGGCGCGCAGAACCTCGTCAGGGACTTCCTGTCGGGCATCTTCATGATGCTGGAGGACCAGTACGGCGTCGGTGACATCGTGGACGTCGGTGAGGCCACCGGCACGGTGGAGTCGGTGGGACTGCGCATCACCACACTCCGCGACCTCAACGGCACTGTCTGGTATGTCCGAAACGGCGAGGTACTGCGTGTCGGCAACTTCAGCCAGGGTTACGCGGTGGCCGTCGTCGACATCCCCGTCGGCTACCACAGCGGCATCGACAAGGCCACGGCCGTGCTGGAACACGTGGCGAAGAAGGCGGCCGAACTAGACTCGATCGCACCCGACGTTCTGGAGGCCCCGCAGGTCTTAGGCGTTGAGAACGTCACTCCGGAAGCCGTCCAACTCCGTCTCACCACCAAGGTGCGGCCCGGCCGCCAGTGGGCCGTGCAACGCGCTCTTCGAGCCGAGATCATGCGGGCACTGGAGCGCGAGGGCTTCGAACCGCCGCTCGGCCTGTTCCTGGGGGCCCGTGGCCGAAACGGTGAGCCGGCCGACAGCTGACAACCGACAGAATGGAGACGTGACAGACGTGAGCAGTGCCCAGCCCGCCCAACACGAGACCTTCTACGACGCGGTGGGTGGCGAGAAGACCTTCCGCAAGATCGTGGCGCGGTTCTACGCCGAGGTCGCCGAGGACGAGATCCTTCGACCCATGTACCCCGAAGAGGACCTCGGTCCTGCGGAGGAGCGGCTCCGCCTGTTCCTCATGCAGTACTGGGGCGGTCCGCACACCTACTCCGACAGGCGCGGCCATCCACGGCTCCGCATGCGGCACGCGCCGTACAAGATCGGCCCGATCGAAAGGGACGCCTGGCTGCGGGCCATGCGCATCGCGGTGGACGAGGCCGACCTCGACGAGCCCTACCGCACCCAACTGTGGACCTATCTGGAGACGGCTGCGCACTCCCTGATGAACAGCTGGGACTGACCCCCGAGGACCCGATCGCCGGTCCACGCCGGCAAAGCGCGCGGGACGTCGAACCGCCGCCTGCGAACCGTCAGAACAACAACGGCAGCAACGCGCGACGACGCCGCACCACCGCGCCGTAACGGGCGTCGAGACGCAACCACGCGTCCGTGGCCGACACCCGCACCACGTCCTCGCCCAGTGACGAGTCCACGAAGCCCATACCCGACAAGGCGAACAAGCACCGCATCGGCACCTTCACCTCGATCTCCGAGTTGGACACCGTCAGCACGTTCTGGTCCATCAGCGAAGCCGGTGGCGTACCGTGCGGTCCGACGTTCTCCCTGGCGAGCTTCACCCCCTGCTCGGCCAGATCCCGCACGACCTGGACGGGCAGGTTGTCGACGGGCTGCCACCCACCGTTCGACGGGAGTTCCGAACGCCACAGCAGGTCCTGCGGCGCCCCCGGGTCCATGTACTCGGACCTGGTGACGGTGAGCGCCGCCAGCAATTCATTGCCGGACACGGTGACGTCCGACGGCGTTAGCTCCCCTTCGACGGTGCGGGTCACCAACACGTCGAACGGTGTGGTGGCCCACGCCTCGACGAGCTTCTCGTTGCGCCTACGCAACCTCACCACGGTCTGACCGTCGAGTCGCACCGCGCGCGCCACGAACGCGCCCAGACTTTCTCGGTCGGCGGCGTCGAATATCCGCAGCTCGGTCACGCTCGTCCTCCGCTTGGAATCCGTTCTTCGAGGAAAGCCCGCTCGGCGGTGGAAAGCCTACGGGGCATGCCTCGCTCGAGGTTGTACGGCGCGAGCACGGTGGTGGCGGTGGCGGCCACCGGGTCGTCCTCGGAAGGCCCGGTCCGGACCCGGTAGTCGAGGGTGAAGGAGGCATGTCGAAGGTCCGCCAACGTGATCTCGACGCGGATCTGCTGTCCTTCGACCACGATGGGCGCCCGATAGTCCACGTGCAGCCGTACCACAACGATGCCCTTGGCGAAGTCGGACAGGCCCGCGGAGGAGGCGTCGGAGCCGCTGCCGAACAGCAACGGCACCCGCGCCTCCTCCAGCAAGGTCACCAACCGCGCGTGGTTGACGTGCCCGAACGCGTCCATATCGGACCAACGAGGCCGCACCAAAGCCACGTACGGGGTCATCTCACCTGCTCTCGAACCGGCGCGTCACCGAGTCACCGGACCGCGCCACGGATCTGCCGCACCGCCACCGACAACGTCGCCAGATCGAACACACCGGAGCTCTCGATCTCGTCCAAGGTCGCGCGAGCGCGCTCCAGTCGCGGCGAGTTCGCCTGCTCCCACTGCTCGATCCTGGCGTCCACACTGTCGTCGGGGTTGCTTTGCCGCAGGGCCTCCAGGGTGATCAACCGCATCGACGAATACAGGTCGTCCCGCAACGCCAACCGGGCGAGTGAGTGCCACCGGTTACCCCGCTCCAGCGTGTTCACGGACGTCAACATGCGGTCCATGCCCAGGTGGTCGGACAGCGCGTAGTACAGCTCGGCGGTCTCAGTGAGTCCGCGCTCCGCCGGCAGCCCGATCTCCCGCTCGGCCACCTCCGCGACCTCGACGATGTCGAGCAGGGAGAAGTTCCTCCGGCACTCCTTGGTCGACCAGCTCCGCCGTCTTCCGTCGCGTGGCCTCGGCTTCCTCGCCCCGCAGCAGACCGTCCAACTGCGGCACCAGTGCGGCGATGCGTTCGGCGAACCGGTCGATCTCGTCGGCGACGGCCAACGGCTGCGGCCGGTTGGTGAGGAACCACCTGGCCGCACGATCGAGCAGTCGCCTCGTCTCCAGCACCATCGCGTCGGCGACAGCGGTGGGCACCACGTTGTCGAGCGCGGCGATGTCGGCCCACACCTTGTGCAGCTCGAAGACGCCGGTGACCACGGCGAACGCCCGCACGGCGTCAGTGGCGGTGACGTTGAGTTCCTCCGCGAGCCGGAACGCGTACGACACGCCCGCACCGTCCACGACCTCGTTCACCAGCAGGGTCGTGGTGATCTCCCGGCTCAGTGCGTGCTTCGCGATCTCGTCCGCGAAATCACGACGCAACGGCGTCGGGAAGTACTCCGGCAGCCGGCGAGCGAAGACCTCCTCGTCCGGCAGGTCGCTGGCGAGGAGCTCGTCTTTGAGGTCGAGCTTGACGTGTGCCAGCAAGGTCGCCAGTTCGGGCGAGCTCAACCCCTCACCGGCCTTCTCCCGAGCCGCGAACTCCGCCTCGCTGGGCAGCGCCTCCAGCTCCCGGTCGAGCGCGCCCTTGGCCTCCAGGGAGGCCACGAGCCTGCTGTGCACGGACAGCATGGACGCCGCGTGTGCGCGGCTGACACCGAGAACGGCGTTCTGCCGGTAGTTGTGGGCCAACACCAGTTCGGCGACCTCGTCGGTCATCTCCGCGAGCAGGGTGTTGCGCCGCTGCTCGTCGAGCTCCCCCTTCGCCACGAGCTGGGCGAGGAGGATCTTGATGTTCACCTCGAGGTCCGAGCTGTCCACACCGGCCGAGTTGTCGAGGGCATCGGTGTTGATCTTGCCGCCCTTCCGGGCGAACTCGATGCGGCCGCGCTGGGTGAAGCCGAGGTTCCCGCCCTCGCCCACGACCTTCACGCGAAGCTCGTTGCCGTTGACGCGCACGGCGTCGTTGGCCTTGTCGCCCACGTCGGCGTGCGTCTCGCTCTCCGCCTTCACGTAGGTGCCGATGCCGCCGTTCCACAGCAGATCCACCGGTGCCTTCAAAATGGCGCGGATGAGTTCCGCCGGGGACATCGTCGTCACGTCGTCGGGCAGACCGAGCGCCTGTCGCACCTGCGGGCTCACCGGGATCGTCTTCGCCGACCGCGAGTAGACGCCACCACCTTCGCTGATGAGCGAACGGTCGTAGTCCTCCCAGGACGAACGCGGCAGCTCGAACAGCCGCTTGCGCTCGCGGTACGACGTCGCCGCGTCGGGGTTCGGGTCGAGGAAGATGTGCAGGTGGTTGAACGCGGCCACCAGTCGGATGTGCTTCGACAACAGCATTCCGTTGCCGAAGACGTCCCCACCCATGTCCCCGATGCCGACGACCGTGAAATCCTCGCTCTGGGTGTCCTTGCCGAGCTCCCGGAAGTGCCGTTTGACGCTCTCCCAGGCGCCCCTCGCCGTGATGCCCATGGCCTTGTGGTCGTAGCCGTGGGAGCCCCCGGAGGCGAAGGCGTCACCGAGCCAGAAGCCGTATTCGGCCGCGACCTCGTTGGCGATGTCCGAGAACGACGCGGTGCCCTTGTCGGCGGCCACGACGAGATAGCTGTCGTCACCGTCGTAGCGCACCACGTCCCGCGCGGGCACGGTCTCACCCTCGACGAGGTTGTCGGTGAGGTCGAGCATCCCCGAGATGAACATGCGGTAGCACTCGATGCCCTCGCGCTGGTGGTTCTCCCTGTCGATGCTCGGGTCACCGGTCGGCGTGGGCGGCTGCTTGACCACGAAACCGCCCTTGGCACCCACCGGCACGATGACGGAGTTCTTCACCGCCTGCGCCTTGACCAGTCCCAAGACCTCGGTACGGAAGTCCTCGCGACGGTCCGACCACCGCAACCCGCCTCGGGCCACGGAACCGTACCGCAGGTGCACACCCTCGACCCGGGGCGAACACACGAAGATCTCGTAGGCGGGACGCGGTTCCGGCAGCTCCGGCACCTGCTGCGGGTCGAGCTTGAAGGAGAGGTACGAACGCGGTGAACCGTCCGCGTCGGTCACCCAGTAGTTGGTGCGCAACGTCGCCATGATCACCGAGAGCAGCCGGCGCAGGATGCGGTCGGTGTCCAGGCTCGTCACCGTGTCGATCATGGCGTTGATCTCGGCGACCTGGGCCTCGACCTCCTCGGCGCGCCGGTCGTCGCTCCGTGCGGGGTCGAACCGCAACTCGAACAACCGCACCAGCGCCTTCGCGACGTCGGTGTGTGCGAGCAGCGCGGCCTCGATGTACTCCTGCGAGTACGGGGAGACGGCCTGCCGCAGGTACCGCGAATAGGCGCGCAGCACCGCGACCTGCCGCCAGGTCAGTCCCGCCTGCAGCACGAGCGCGTTGAACCCGTCGACCTCGGCGAGTCCCCTCCACGCCGCGGCGAACGCGTCCTGGAACCGCACGCGGAGGTCCTCTTCGGCATCGTCACCGGAATCCGCCAGCACACGCGGCTCGATCCGCAGGCCGAAGTCGTAGATCCAGCACTGGTGGCCGTCCTCGGTCTGCACCTCGTACGGCCGCTGGTTCACCACCTCCACACCCATGTGCTGCAGCATCGGCAACAATGTGGACAGTGTGACGGCCTCGCGCAGGTACAGTTTGAACCGTCGCTCCCCCGCCGCCGCACCGGCAGGCAGGTAGAACGACATGTCGAGCGCGTCGGGCGTGTTCAACGCCTCCAGCTTCCGCATGTCGGCCAGCGCCGTCTCCGCGTCGAAGTCCTCCTTGTACGCCTCGGAGAACGCCGACGCGTACCGGTGCGCCTGCTCGCTCGCCGACTCCTCCCCCGCCAGCGTCACCGCCTTGCCACCNNNCGTCGTCCCAGGTCCGCGCGGCCTCCTCGAGGCGCTCCTGGATACGCACGGTGTCGGGCTCGGAGATCTCCTCCGGTCTGGTGTAGACGGTGAAATGGACCTGCGCCAACGAGATCTGGCTGAACCGGGTGCTGTACTCCAACGACGTGCCGTCGAGTTCGTCGAGCAGGACCCGCTGCATGGCCAGTCGCGAACGCGTCGTGTAGCGGTCGCGGGGCAGGAACACCAGGCACGAGTAGAAACGCCCGTACGGGTCCTTACGGAGGAACAACCGCAACCTGCGCCGCCCGGTGAGTGTGATCGCCCCCGTAGCGGTGGAGTAGAGCGAATCGATGTCGGCCGACAGCAGATCGGCCAACGGCCAGTTCTGCAGGACCTCCAGCATCTGCTGGCCCGAGTACGACTCCATCGGGAATCCGGCCCGATGGATGACCTCGCGGACACGCCGATTGGCCACGGGGATGTCGAGCACGTCCTCGTGCAGAGCCGACGACGTGAACATGCCGAGGAAGCGATGCTCACCCGTCACCCGGCCTTCGTCGTCGAACGTCTTGACCCCGACGTAGTACGGGTAGACGGGCCGATGCACTGTGGACTGGGCACTGGCTTGGGTCAACACCAACAACGTCGGCGTCAGCACGCGCGAAGCGGTGTCGGGGCCGTCGATGAGGTCACGGGCGGCGAAACTGTCCTGACGAAGCACCCCCAGGCCGGAGGCCAGAACGGGCCGCAGCACGGGTTCGTCGCTGCCCTGCGACTCGGGCACCACCTCGTAGTGGCGGTATCCCAGGAACATGAAGTGCCCGTTGGCCAGCCATCGCAACCACTCCACACCCTCGGACACCTCCTCCTCGGGCAACGGCGGTGGCTGTTCCTCGAGCGCTGTGGCGATGTCCGTCGCCGCCCGCGTCATCTTGTCGGTGTCCTCGACGACCTCTCGGACGTCGTTGAGCACCCTGACCAACCTGTTGTCCAGTTCCCGGGCGCGCTCCGGGTCGCCGATCGGATCGACCTCCAGGTACATCCACGACTCGACGACGGCACCGGACGGTGGGGTCGCGACGTTGGCCTTGGGGTAGATCTCCTCCAAAGCGCCCGTCACATCCCTGTTCACGACCACGATGGGGTGCACGATGCGCTGCACCTGAACACCACTGCGCGCCAGTTCGGCGACCACGGAGTCCACCAGATACGGCATGTCGTCCGTGACCACCTGGACGACCGTGGACTCGCGCGCCCAACCGTCGTGCTCAATGTTCGGGTTGAACAGTCGGACCACCGACCTGCCCGGTACCCGCTTCCGAGCGAGCTCCACGTGTGACCTGACCGCACCGATCAAGTCCGTAGGGCTGTCGCCGAGGAGTTCCTCGGCGGGAACGAGCCGGTAGTACATGCGGATGAGATCCGCGATGTCCGGCGCCTGGGCCGCGGTGGTCTCCACGAGTTCGTCGCGGAGCTGCTCCGGGCTTCTTGGCGTCTCGGCGGTATCGGTGTTCACACCGTCGATGCCGGGATGGGCCGATGTTCCGGTCGAGCTTGTGTCAGGCAACCCAACTCTCCAGTGTCCTGGCTAGACCCCAACGTCACGCCTCTCACAGTTACTGTCCCATGACGTCATCGGTCGGTTACCAGGACCCCTGTGGGGGCACAAGCGTGTTTCCGGGTTTCCCTCGATGGGGGCCTCGCCCGAACGGGGAAACCTCGAGAACGGCTCGATGCCGACACTCGAGACCACGGACACCTCGGAGCGGGGCGTCCCGCGACCCGGACCGTACGGCGCCCGACACGTGCGCCGTACCCGTCCTACCCGTCGCCGCGATGCTTACCGTTGATGCGGGGCTGAGTGTCGTCCACCCCGAGCTTGCGCACCAACGACGCAGCGCTCGCCGAGCCCGCCTGATGCTCGGCCAACGCCCGGGCCAGCAGCTCGGCCAACCCGGCGTCCGGCGGCGGGTCGTCGGTCGGAACCCCGTACGAACTACCCGGATTGGAGAACTGCTCGGTGTGCTCGGTGGTCGCGCTCTGCACCGACCGTGCTTCGCCGGACTCCTGTTCCGAGCCCTGGCTCGACGAAGCCGACACGGATTCCTCACTCAACGGAGCCAACGCAGGCGGCAGCTTCAGTCGCGGCAGCCAGCCGTAGTCGTCCGCGATCCCCGGCTCCGAGTCCGCCTTCACACCCGTCTCCGCGGTGGTCGTGGACGTGTCCACGCCGGTGGACTCGGTGACCGACGTCGTGTCGGTGGTGCCCAGTCCGCTCGAAGCGGTGCCGAGTTCCTCGGCCTGACCGCCCCGGCCGGTGTCCTCGGTCGTGTTCGTCTGGGAGGAGGACCCGCTGGCGGAGCTCCCGCCGCCGATCCCCACCGTGCTCTCTTCCCGGTCGTCCTTGTCAGCGGCGCGCCGGCGTCCGCCACCTTTCCCCGGAGAGATCCCGAGCCGGTCCAGCACCGACCGAGCGGCGATGGAGCCGTGCTTGGTGTCGTGCCGCCGAGGCCTGGACGTGGTGAAAGGTGGTTTGTTGATGTCCCACACCGGCTGTTCGGCCGTCTCCTCCGACGCGTCCTCCGGCTCCGGTTTTCGCCGGCGTCGCCTCGGCTCCGGCGGTGGTGTGTCATCGGTGATGATCGGGGTGACGGCCGTGACCTCCGTGTCCGACACCTCCTCCGCGCTCGTCCTCGACGCCGCGGAGCCGGCCTCCGCACCACTGGAGACCGACGACCCGGCGGTTTCGTCGCGACTGGCCGCCAACCGCAACATCGGCAGCACCACCCTCGGTCGGGACGACGTGTCCCGTTCGTCGGCACGACGCTTACCGCCGGACGACCCCGACGCCGGCCGCCGGGCCGACGTCCCCTCCGACGACGTCCGCTGCGCGGGTGGTTGCGTGGAGGCGGCCTGTCCGGCGGCCACCACCATCTCCGCGAGGTCGACCGGAGCCTGTTCCCCCGTGCCGAAGGCCCCTGTGAGCAGAGCCCGCGCCTGACTGCTGACCCGGGTGTGCAGGTGCTCGGCCGACCGCGCACGGTACAGGCATTGGATCGCCTCATCCGACTGGCCGATGCGTTCCTCGACGTGGGCCAGCTCCAACCAGAGCCGCGCGGTCAGCGCGTACAGGCCGTGTCGACCGGTGCTGTGTACGGCGTCCCGCAACAGCTGCGCCGCCGTCTCCGCCGAACCGTTCACCAGGTGCACCCGGGTGGCTATGGCCAGTCGCAGCCAGGCCGACGGTGCGACACTCGCCGCCCGTTCGGGCGTCGCCAGCAGCGGTTCGGCGACCTCCAGGGCCAACTCCGCATCGCCACGATCGAGCAGCGAACACACCAGTTCGAGGGTCAGCCGGACCCTCGCCAATCCCCCGTCGGCGCCGGCGTCACCGAGGTCGTCGAGGAAACCGATACCCGTTCGTGCCGCGTCGGCGGCACCCACCAGGTCACCGTGCCGACGCCGGTGCGCCGACACACCCACCCGCAGCAGCGCCCTGGCGATCAACCGGTCGTCATCGTCGAGCTGCGTGTCCCGGGCGATCAGCTGATCACCCTCCAGCAGCACTCTGTCGAGCTCCGCCTTCCGACCGAACGTACCGAGGCAACCGACCAGGTGACACAACGCGGTCGCCCGCTGCACCGACGACAGCCCACCCACGGTGAGCACCGGGCGCAGCGCCGCCAACCCCGTCAACGGCGCCCCCACGGCCCGCGCGCACACCGCGAGATCGGTACGCAGTTGGGCCGCGATGATCGGACGTCCCGCGTCCTCGGCCGCCCGCAGCGCCGTCACCGCCCTGCCCACGGTCGACGCCCTGTGCCCGAGGCGGATCCTGGCGTGGACGGCGAGACTCTCCGCCTCCACCCACAGATCGTTGGCCCCGGCTGACTCCGCTGCCGCGGCGGCTCGTTCCCCGAGTATGAGAGCCAGCTCGGGGGCGCGTACCTGGAAAGCCGAGGCACGCTCCACCAGTTGCTCGACCGAAGCCAAGCCCCCGGCGACGCCATCGTGAACAGTGAACTTCCGGCCGCCCGCCGCACTTACGCCTGTCTGCTCAGTGGTTGCCACTGGGTCTGTCCTCAACTGTCGACTCCGGGGGCTCGCTGTCGTGCGTGGCCTTGGCGGAACGCCGTGTGAGAACGGGCGACGGCCTACAGCCACGCCACGACGTCAGTCGCGGGTCAGCTTCCGATGAGTCACCCGGTGCGGCCGAGCCGCTTCCGGCCCCAACCGCTCGACCTTGTTCTTCTCGTAACCGTCGAAGTTGCCTTCGAACCAGAACCACTTCGCCGGGTTCTCCTCGGTACCTTCCCACGCGAGGATATGGGTCGCGACCCGGTCGAGGAACCACCTGTCGTGGGAGATCACCACGGCGCAACCGGGGAACTGCTCCAGCGCGTTCTCCAGCGAACCGAGCGTTTCGACGTCGAGGTCGTTGGTGGGCTCGTCGAGCAGGATCAGGTTCCCACCCTGCTTCAGCGTGAGCGCCAGATTCAGCCGGTTCCGTTC
>SMEZ01000130.1_pt1 | contig 24066 bp, 24 predicted proteins | sample 2456351 | NCBI WGS metagenome assembly SMEZ01 (sample SAMN10132605, study PRJNA489261) | soil metagenome | isolation source: day120 antibiotic-loamy sand soil ammended with composted manure from dairy... | place: USA | collected 2015-04-01 | reverse complement strand
GGTGTGGGCCTTCCTCGCTGGCCACGACGTACGTGGTCAGCAGTCCGGCTTTGTACAGCCGCCGCAGCGTGCCGTACACGGAGGCGTCCCCGACCTCGTCCAGACCCGCTTTGCGCAGCCTGCGCACCACGTCATAGCCGTAGCCGTCCTCGTGACGGAGCACCGCCAGAACCGCGAGGTCGAGTACGCCCTTCAGCAGTTGACTCGTTTCCACCGGCCCTTCCCTTCTGCGCTCCGAACACTACCATGCATTGCACAGTAGTGCGGACAAAAAAACAAACGAGAAGACGTCGGACTCTCAACGCCGCGAACGCGGCTTCGGCTGACACCGAGGACAACTGAAGGATGACCGGTTCGTGAACGCCTCACGCACGATCAACGAACCGCAGCGACGACAAGGCTCACCCTCCCGGCCGTAGGCATCGAGGGATCGGGAGAAGTACCCCGACTCACCGTTGACGTTGACATAGAGCGCATCGAACGACGTGCCGCCCACTCGTAACGCCTCGACCATCACCTCGGCCGCGGCCGCCAGCACACCACGGGCCTGCGTCGCGGTGAGACGATCCGCGGGCCGGGCCCAATGCAACCCGACCCGCCACAACGCCTCATCGGCATAGATGTTGCCGATCCCGGACACCAAGGTCTGGTCCAGCAACGCGCGCTTGACCTCGGTACGACGCGTCCGCAACGCACGCGCCGTGGCCACGACGTCGAACAGCGGGTCCAGCGGATCACGCGCGATATGGGCTATGGCCGAAGGCAACACCGTGCCCTCGACCTCCACCAGGTCCGTCAACGACAGACCACCGAAAGTGCGTTGATCCACGAACCGCAACTCCGGCCCGTCGTCTGAGAACCGGAAGCGCACCCGCAGATGTTTCTCGTCGACCACGCCCCGGGGCTGGATCAGCATCTGGCCGCTCATCCCGAGATGTGCGAGCACAGCCGTGCCGTCGGCCAGCTCGAACCACAGGTACTTTCCTCGACGGCACACCGCCGTGATCTTCGCGCCGACGAGACGACCGACGAAATCGGCCTCGCCGAGCACGTGCCGACGGATCGCCCTCGGGTGCAGCACCTCGACCGAGGAGACGATCCGCCCGAGCACGTGCTTTTCAAGACCGGCCCGTACAACCTCGACCTCAGGCAGCTCGGGCACGCGCCGCTACTCCGTCTGCTCTTCGGCCTGGCCCGCGGCCGTCAACTCCTCGTCGAGCGCACGCCAGGCGGCCTCGGCGGCCTTCTGCTCGGCTTCCTTCTTGGTGGTGCCGTCACCCCGCCCGAGATCACGGCCATTGACGAGGACCACCGCACTGAACTCCTTGCGGTGGTCAGGGCCGGTGTCGACGACCTTGTACTCCGGCACGCCAAGCCCGGCCGACGCGGTGAGCTCCTGAAGACTGGTCTTCCAGTCCAGGCCCGCTCCCCGGCGCGGCGCCTCGGCGAGCAACCTGCCGAACAGACGGTGCACCAGCGACCGAGCGGTCTCGATACCGTGCTCCAGGTAGACGGCACCGATGACGGCCTCGAGACCATCGGCAAGGATGCTCGCCTTGTCCCTGCCGCCGGTGAGTTCCTCCCCCTTGCCGAGCAGCAGGTGCGCGCCAAGCCCTCCCTCGCCGAGACTCCTCGCCACTCCGGCCAGCGCGTGCATGTTCACCACGCTGGCCCGTAGCTTCGCCAACTGTCCCTCAGGCAGATCCGGGTGCTGCCGGTACAGGTGGTCGGTGACCACCAGCCCGAGCACCGCGTCGCCGAGAAACTCCAGTCGCTCGTTCGGCGGAAGCCCGCCGTTCTCGTAGGCGTACGACCGGTGCGTCAGGGCGAGGGTCAGCAGCTCGCTGTCGATCTCGACACCGAGCGCTTCGAGCAGGGATGTGGGATCAGCTGTCGGTCCGGTTGGCGACTTACCCCCCATACCGACGACCTTACGCAGGCTCGACAACCTGACGGCCGGCGTACTGGCCACCTGCACCGGGCTCGCCTTCCACTGCGAGCGGCGCGAGCGAGTGTTGGAACGCGACATCTTCCGCTTGGGGACGGCCACGGCTGGGTCTCCTCACACAGGTCTGCTCGCGGTCAGCGAGCGGTCTTGCGAATACGTCGAAGGACTATTTACCGGTCGGAGCCGCTCGCCGTGTCGCCACCCGAAGTCTCCTCCAGGCGCTGCACCAGCGCGGCCCACCGAGGGTCTATGGTCTCATGCCCGTGTCCGGGCTCGAGTTCGGCCCATTTCATACCGCAACCGGAGCACAGTCCCCTGCAGTCCTCGCTGCACAACGGGACCAGGGGAAGCGCGAGAACGAGGGCGTCCCGGACCAACGGCTCCAGGTCGATCCAGTCGTCGACGATCCTGCTGACCTCGTCGGATTCGGTGGTCTCGTCCGTCATCGAATCCGGGTAGGCGAACAACTCGGTGACATTCACCTCGGCCTTACCCGACACCGGGTCGAGGCAGCGCGAGCACTGCCCCCGCGTCACGGTCGACGCAGTGCCGCTCACCAGCACCCCCTCGACGACCGACTCCAGCAGGAGGTCCACCTCCACCACCGAGTCCTGGGGCACCTCGATGACCTCGGGCACGCCGAGCGTCGTCGTGACGGGCAGCTCTCGGTGCAGGTGGAAGCTCGAACCGGCGCGGCGATTCAGTTCATGGGTGTCGAACAACCACGGATTGCGTGTCTTGGCACGCTGCGGGTTGGGGGTCTCTTCAGACATCAGAGTTCTTTTGCGTGGCTTTCTGCGCGATTCGCGAAATGATGGGACGGGCACGGCCAGACACCACGGCGACGCCGGACCGGCCGTCCCCCTCAGGGTACGCGAGCCCGGACGCTATTGGGCCTGATAATCGTAGACCGCCTGCCGCGCGGTGGACGGCAGCGGCGAGCGCAGGTGGTTGCGGCCCGAGTCGACCGTACGCAGCGTGGTGGCGAGCAGGTCGGAGAACTCGGCGAGTTTGCCGTCCACGTAAGCGTCGCAGTCGGCGCGCTGCCGGTCGGCCTCCTCGTGCGCCTCGTCGATGATGCGGGCGGCCTCGTCGTGCGCGGCCTGCACGACCTCCGTCTGCGACACCAAGCGCGCCTGTTCCCGTTTACCGTCCTCGACGGCCCGCTCGTAGGCGTCCCGGCCGGCCTGCACCATCCGGTCGGCCTCCGTGCGGGCACGCTCGGTGACCTCGGCGTACTCGGCCTCACCCTCGGCGATCGTGCGATCGGCCTCCGCTTTGGCCTCGGCCAGGATCCGCTCCGCGTGCGCGCGGGCCTCCTCCATCATCCGTTCCGCCTCGGCCTTGGCGGAACTGACCATCTCGTCGGCCTGGTCCTGCGCCATACGGATGATCTCGTCGCGTTTGTCCAGCACGTCCTGGGCGTCGTCCACCTCACCGGGCAGGGCGTCCCGGATGTCGTCGAGCAGCTCCAGCACGTCCCCCCGTGGAACGACACAACTCGACGTCATCGGGACCCCACGAGCCTCTTCGACGATCGTGACGAGCTCGTCGAGCGCCTCGAAAACCCGGTACACGGCAACTCCCTCGCGGCATCGATTCCACGCGACCCCAATAGTCTGCCGCCTTCACCGCCCGATTGGCGGTAATCGCCGTGTCAGGCGTGTCCCACTGACTACGCAAGGTGCCCGGAACGGGAGACCCGCCGAAAGCTCCATCGTGTCCCATCGTGTCCGCAGCGCCCGTCGTCGTGTTCGCGCCGCACGAGGCGGACACGGCTACGCAACCTGCGGACACGGCGACACAGGCTGCGGACACGAAGTCGAATCGGGTGTCAGGCCTGTTCCGCGAGTTTCGCCAGGAGCCGCTCGTGGACGACGGGAGGCACCATGTCGGAGACGTCGCCGCCGTAGGTGGCGACCTCCTTGACCAGGGAGCTCGACAGGAAGCTGTACTCCGGGTTGTTCGACATCAACAACGTCTCCACCCCGGTCAGCTCCCGGTTCATCTGCGCCATCTGCAACTCGTAGTCGAAATCGCTGACCGAGCGCAGCCCCTTGGCGATGGCGGGGATGTCGTGCTCACGGCAGTAGTCCACGAGCAGACCGTGCCACGAGTCCACCCGCACGTTCGGCAGGTCCTTGGTGACCTCACGCAGCATGTCGAGCCGTTCCTCGATGGTGAACAGGCCCTGCTTCTTCTTGTTGATGAGCACGGCCACGACGACCTCGTCGAACAACTTCGCGGCACGTTCGATGATGTCGAGGTGCCCGTTGGTCGCTGGGTCGTAGGAACCGGGACAAACCGCTCGCCGCATGGCGCGGACGCTATCAAGCACGAGGGCGTCGTGCGCAAGATGTGAGCAACGGCTCTCGCCGCAGAGACCCTGCCGACCCCGCCGACCCCGCCGACCCTGCCGACCCTGCCGACCTCAATCGGCCGAATGCTCGGCCGGGTACTCGGCGCGGAACAGCCCGTTGTCCCCGTATCGACGGGTCCGCAGCACCCGCAACGCATCCGGCCAACGCGGAGGGCCGTCCTGCAACCGGCGTTCGACCACCACGAGCGCGTCGGGCGCCAACCAGCCCCCTTCCACCAACCGGGTCAACACCACGCCCAAGGTCTCGGCGTCGACCGCGTAGGGCGGATCGGCCAGCACCAACTCGAACGGCTCGGGCGCGGGCTCGGCCACCACGGTCTCGACCTTGCCCTGCCGTACGACACCTCCGAGGCCGACGCGCGCGATGTTGCCGCGCAGGACCTCGACCGCGGTCCGGTCGGCCTCCACGAACATCGCCTCCCGCGCGCCGCGCGACAGTGCCTCCAGCCCGAGCGCACCCGAGCCCGAGTACAGGTCGAGCACGCGCACACCGTCGAGTTCCCCGGCGGCCTCCAGGGAGCTGAACAACGCCTCCCGCACGAGCTCCGTCGTCGGTCTGGTTCCCCTGGGCGGCACCCGCAACTTCCGCCCGCCTGCCTTCCCGGCCACGATCCTCGTCACACCCTCATGCTCGCACCCGGCCCAAACGGCGGGACGCGGTCGGGGTCGCACAGCCATCGCGTAAAGTCGTTCTTCGCCCTTTCCGAGGCGAGGAGTGCGAGGAGCGCGAGTGTCGGAGTCCCGGATCAAACGGGCCGAGATCGCCATCGAACAAGCACACGTGGACCGGGTGTATGTCCGGCTCGCGGAGCTGCGTGCGCAGGCGGAGGCCATGCGCGCCCGTGGCTATGAGCTGGGTCATGGCGCGCAACGTGAGGCCGTGTTCGAACAGGCGTCGATGCTGTACGAGCGCGACATGATGGTGTTCCACGCCAACCAGACCCTCCAGACGTTGGACGCCGAGTACGAGGGACTGGTGTTCGGCAGACTCGACCACATCGGTTCGGAAACCGTCTACGTCGGACGGCTCGGCATTCGCGACGCGGAGTTCAACAACCTCGTCACCGACTGGCGGGCGCCGGCGGCGGCGGCGTTCTACCAAGCGACGGCCGAGGAACCGATGGGCGTGGTGCGCCGTCGGGTGATCCGCTGCTCGGGTCAGTCGGTGCTCGACATCGACGACGACGTGTTGATGCCGGAAGCGGTTCCGGACGACATGAACGTGGTCGGCGAAGGCGCGCTGATGGCGGCACTGGGCCGTTCGCGAGGCGACACGATGCGCGACATCGTCGCCACCATCCAGAAGGAGCAGGACGAGGTCATCCGCGCGCCGTGGCGCGGGGTGACCGAGATCACCGGCGGGCCGGGTACGGGGAAGACCGCCGTGGCACTGCACCGGGCCGCGTACCTGCTGTACCGGTACCGGCGTCAGCTCGGGGGCGCGGGCGTGCTCGTGGTGGGCCCTTCGGGGGTGTTCACGAACTACATCTCCCGCGTGCTTCCGTCGATGGGCGAGACCAACGTCGAGCTGCGGTCCCTGGGCCAGGTGCTGGACGGTTTGGACGCCACCCGCCACGACCCGGCCCCGCTGGCGGCCATCAAGGGCTCGTTGCGGATGCGGAAGGTGCTCAGCCGGGCGTTGCGTGACACGCCGCCGGACGCCCCCACCGAGATGAAGATCGTCTACAAGGGCGAGGTCCTGAGGCTGAACGCCAAGGAGCTCGACAAGGTCCGGCGCAAGGTACACGGCCACGGGCACCCACCGAACCGCTCGCGCGTCCGGGCCGCCGAAGCGCTCCTGGAGGCGTTGGCGGACAAGGCGGAGGAGTACGCCAGCGCCGACGGCCGTGTCATCGACCGAGCCGAACTGATCACCGAGCTGGGCGAACGACTCGACTTCCACCGGTTCCTGGTGACGTGGTGGCCGGTGCTGTACCCGGCGCAGGTGCTGCGGTGGCTCGGCGACGAACGCCGGCTGGCGCGCGCGGCCAAGAACGTGCTGACCGCCGAGGAGATCGCGCTGCTCTCGCGGTCGCTGGCCGATCGGGATCGCGAGTGGACGGTGGCTGACATCGCCCTGCTCGACGAACTGCGGGTGCTGCTCGGGCCGCCGCCGAAACGGCGGCGCCGAGGGCGTGTGGAAACGGAACCCGAGCACTCGCCGGACGGGTCCCGGCGTCGTCCCGAGCACTACGACGAGTACTCCCACATCGTCGTGGACGAGGCGCAGGATCTGTCCCCCATGCAGTGGCGCATGGTGGGCCGCCGGGGTAAGTACGCGAGCTGGACCGTCGTGGGCGATCCCGTGCAGAGCTCGTGGCCGGACCCCGAGGAGGCCGCGAAGGCGCGGGACCAGGCGTTCGGGCCGCACGCCAAGCGCAGGCGTTATGCGCTGCGCACCAACTACCGCAACTCGGCGGAGATCTTCGAACTCGCCTCCCGGGTGGTCGCGGACCACGCCCGACCGGACGATCTGCCCCGTGCGGTACGGACCACCGGGGTGCGGCCGCAGATCCGCCGGGTCGAGCCGGACGCCCTGGAGAACGCCGCGCAGACGGCCGCCAAGGAACTCCTCGACGCCGTCGAGGGCACCGTGGGCGTGATCTGCGCCATGGACCGGGTTCCCGAGGTCGAACGATGGTTCTCGGATGCCGAGGACCGGCTGAAGGTGGTCGGCAGCCTCGATTCGAAGGGCCTGGAGTACGACGCCGTGGTGCTGGTGGAGCCGACGGAGCTGATCACCGAGTCGCTGACGGGACGGCGGGTGCTGTACGTGGCGTTGACGCGGGCCACGCAACAGCTCACGGTGCTGGCCTCCGACGACGCCTGGCTGACACCCGAGAAGTGATCGGCGCGGCTTAGGGGTCGTGCATGGCCGGCATTCCCGATTCGCCGCATCGAAGCACCCGAACGGGTTACGATGCGGCCGTGGTCGGTGACGTGGCGAAGCGGCAGGAGCCGTTGTGACTCCTCAGGAAATCACCGAACGTGCGTTGGCGGTGCATCGCCTGCTGAACGCGCAACGGCCCGTACCGGTGCGGCCGTTGCCGTTGGCCAGACGCATTCCCCTGCCGGACGTTCATCCACCCAAGGCGGGACTGGTGGCGACCCTGGCCCGGCGACACTCGTCGTACGAGTACTCCGACGAGGACCTAACGCTGTCGGCGCTGAGCGCGTTGCTGCGGTTCTCGATGGGCGTGCAACGGTTCGTCCCCGCCTACGGCGTGGAGGAGTACCCGCTGAGCATGGCTCCCAGCGCGGGTGGCCTGGACATCCTCCGCGCCTACGCCGTGGTGCGTCGGGTGGCCGGGCTGGACCAGGGCGTGTACCGCTACGAACCGGTGTCCCACGAGCTGGTGCAGCTCACCGAGACCGATCCGGGGCCGGAACTGGAGCAGGTGTATCTCCAGGACGAGTTCGCGTGGCACGCGGCCGCGACCGTGGCCATCACGGCACGTCTCGACGTGGCGTTCGGCACGTACCCGCTGCGGCATTACCGGACCCTGCACGTGGACTCGGGCGTGGCCGTGCAGAACCTGTACTTGGTGAACACGGCTCTGGGCTTGGCCGGATGTGCGGTCGCCGGTTTCGACGACGCGGCGCTCAGCACCATGTTGGGACTGCCGGAACACGAGATCCCCACGATGCTGTTCGCCACCGGCCATCCCGCCTGAACATCGCGGGATGGCCGGATGCGACGTCAGCGCGCGGCGGCGTGCCAGTAGTCGGACAGCAGACGTCCCTGGTCGGGCGCGTGGGCGGCGGGGTTGTAGAAACCACCGGTGACGGTGGAGGCGGAATCGAGGACGAGGCTGTTGGCCCCCTCGGGTGAGGGCAGGCCGAGCTGTGCGTTGACGGCCCAGTCGAGCGCGCCGAAGAGTCCGCAGCCGTTCGCCTTGGGCACGGAGAACGAGTCATCGGCCTGGTCGGCCCCGGACAGGACGATGTTGCTCATCACGCCGTCGACCTGGTCGGTGCCGTCGGGGGCGTAGCGCACGAGCTCCAACGTGGGTTGGGCGGTGTTGCGGGGCCGCAACAGGATCGGGTCCTCGTCGGAGCCGATGTAGCAGTTACCGCCCAGCAGGATGTTGTCGAGCCGGATCTTCACCGGCAAGGTGATGATCGGCTGCCCCACGGAGAGGCCGGCGGTGAGACTGAAGTCCGTGGGCGTGCCCGCCGGTTCCACGGTGGCCACCACGCGGTTGAGCCTGCTGTCGGCGGCCTTCTCGCACAGCGTGGTGAGCACGGGGATGTCGCTGGGGCACATGAGGTTGAGCAGTCCCCCGGGCACGACCACGGGTTCGGCCCGGATGCCCGCACCCTCGGGGGACACGGAGGTGTAGTCGTTGCCGTCGCCGAGAAGTCCGATCTGCAGATCGGTACCCGCGGTGGGGACGGTCTTCTTCCCGATCGTCATCGTCCCGGACGCCGACGACGACGCCAGGCACAGGGCGGCCAGCTCGGCCCCGTCGGCGGCCAGCATCTCCGGAGCGTCCACCGGACAACGGTCGAAGGGGGCCCAGTGTCCGGCCAGTGTGGATTCGACGCCACCGGCGACGTCGGCCTCGGCGGCCGTGGCCGGGCTCGTGATCGTCGCCGTGACCAACGCGGCGGCGGCCAGTACCCCGCCGACGAGCGCTCCGCGTCTGGGGCCCGGTCGTCGCGCGGAACCGCCGGTTCTTCTCGGTCTCATCGCCAACACTCCTTTGTGATCAGTGCTTTCCAGACCAAAAACTATTGCTGCAGAACGGGGACGGGAGGCGGACAACCGTTTCCGTTGCGGAGTTCGCAAATCGCTCCCTGGGTCATTTTCACGTAATATTCCTCACCCGAGATCAGCCCTGTCATGAGTGCGTCGAGTTCCCCGTTCTTCCCACATCCGGAAAACGGTGGGATATCGGTGAAGCCGTCGAGGACACCACCGGAGTCGACGTCGTAGCTGGGATAGGTCGCGGTCAACACGACCCGCATCGGCTCCGCGGTACGGCAGCTGTCGCCGACCTCCAGGGGCGTGCCGTTCACCTCGACGTCGTAGATCCGGATGGACATGTCGACGTTGGCGGTCACGAGGCCGTCGTACGGCGGTGTCGGCAGGAAGAAGATCTCGATCTCCATCGGCCCGAGTTGGCTCAATTCGACCATCGCCGAGTTCGGCATGAAGCCAAAAGCATGGAAATGGTTCCTACTCGGCGGGAACTGCCGGCTGGCGGCGTCCAAGCTGTCGATATTGCTGTACCCGCCGATATAGGCGCACCAAGCCACGCCCTCATCCCTGATCTGCTCGCATTCGTCGGGGATCTCCCCCTGGGCGAGCTCCCCCTTCGACGTGGTCCGATCGCCGGGGGACGACGATTCCCCGCCGGGTGTCGGCGCCGACCGCCCGTCCTCCGATTCCCCCGGCGGAGCACCGTGGACGGTGAAGCCCCCGATCGTCGTGTCCTGGCCCGGTTTCGGCGCGCAGTCGAAGGCCATGGCGGGCACGTCCGTTTCGGCGCCGTCGTCAGGGACCTCGGGATCGTCGGCGCTCTCCGGGTCGGCATCGGAGCCGTCCTCCGGCACGGAGGGCTCGGGCTCCCAACCGAGGATGAGATTGAGCCGACCCGCCGAGAGGGTCAGTTCGCCGGGCGCCTCAGGGGTGATCTCGGGACCGACACCGGCGGCGGTCACGCGCAGCTCACCGCTGTCCGGCAGTGACGTGGAGGTGATGTCCGCCTCGGGGAACGCGAGAACACGCGGCACGGCGTCGTCCTGCGCGCTGGTCGTGACCTCGGCGTGGAATCGCGCGCTGCCGGTCACCGACGTCGCTCCGCGTTCGATGAGTGCGGCGACGGCCGACTCGCTCAACGCCAACCGGACCGCCACATCGGTCGGTTCGACCGACGTACCGGCGGATGAGGTCGCGGGCAGCGACAATCCGATCGACACCTTCGCTTCGTACCGTTCGGTTCCCGTGTCGCAGAGGTAGACCAGTTCCGGGCTCTCGTGTCCGAGTCGCTCACCGTCCGGCGCGGGTTGTCCACCGGAGGCGCTGGGGACACCGAATACGCCCGCCAACACCGCCGCTCCCAGCACGGCGGTCGGAACTGCTCTGCGGGGACGGGCGAATCGGGTCGGTTTCATACTCTCTCTTCCGCTCGTGGGTCGACTCCGTCGGCGTCGCCGGCGGTCCCGAGGACGGGGCTGCCCGCCCACCGAGAGGAGCTGTCCGGCCAGGCGGCAACACAGCCGGGCCGGACAGCTCACTCACTCCGTGAAGGCCCGGGAGGGCCACCGAGTCACTGCAGGCTGACCTGCTGGGCCGGGGACACGGAGTACTCCGCCTCGAACGTCACGACGTCGCCCTCGCTGATCAGGCCGAAGCAGTTGGCACTCGGGTCGACGGACGTGACCACCAATTCGTGACCCGACCCGGTGCGCGGCGCCGGGGCCAACGTGTTGGTGGCGTTGTCGTAGGTGCCCGGCGCCTCTCCCTCGACGGTGGCCTCGCAGCCGATGCCGGTGAGGGTGGCCACGACCCCACCGATGTAGCCGGTGGTGACACCGTCCGCATAGGACTCACCGTTGATGGTCCAGGCCTCGTTCCCACCGGGAACGACGCCGAAGCTCAGACCGAGCGGGCCCGAGCAGTCGTCGAAGGTGATGTTCTCGATGGTCCCAAGCTGTGCAGGAGTCCCGCTGGCGCTGCTTTCCAGAACTCCGTTCGCGTCGGACCCGGTGCAGGTGAGCTGTACACCGTTGGCGGTGTTGGTCAGCACTGTGGTACCGGCGGTGGCCTCGTACACACCACCGGGGTCGACGATCCACTCCTGCTGCTCGGCTGATGCCGACATCGCGGTGAAGCCGAGGGCGAGCGCTGCCGCGGCACTGGTGGCGACGATGCCCGAAACACGCCTACGCATAGCGATTCCTTTCCGAACGGGAGCAGGGAACGATCGAAAGCAAGCGACGCGGAGGACTGTGGTTCTCAATTCCGCGGTGAACATCGGCCGACGATGCTTGCCGGTAGGCGGAAGCAAACCTACCAGCCGGTACGTTAGTCGTTCGTCGAGCGATGAACAAGAAATGTCGACACTTCCGAAAGATTTACTCGCTCGTTCGGCGCAACGATTGTCATGATCCGATCAATTCCTTCGGGAATTTTGTTCCGGCGAGCAGATCAACAGCGCAACCAGCTGCGCGGATACGGGACACTCACAACAGTACGAACATCGACCGGAAATTTGTCACAAGAACACTAAAAATCGGCCGTAACCTCGGGAGCCGGGCAGCGTTATTGTCAGCGAACACACAACGGAGACATACCGACAGGCAAAACAACAGTTTCACAGGAAAACGGAATTCGGTTTTCACCGACCGAAGGAGATCGCGAGTGGCCATCGACGTCGACCGCGGACACGGGCGCTCGTTTCCCGGAGCCGCCGCGATACGCCAGGCCGGTAAACTGTACGCACTCGCCCTCGAGGTACTGCGGTGCATTCCCCGCAGGCCGTTCCAATTCCGCGAGTTCGTGCAGCAGTTCTGGTTCATCGCGAGCGTGTCGATCCTGCCCACCGCACTGGTGGCCGTCCCGTTCGGCGGTGTGATCGCACTGCACGTCGGATCGCTGACGACCCAGATCGGGGCGCAGTCGTTCACCGGGGCCGCGAGCGTGCTGGCCATCATCCAACAGGCCAGCCCCATCGTCACCGCTTTGCTCATCGCGGGCGCGGGCGGTTCGGCGATGTGCGCCGACCTGGGCTCACGCACCATCCGCGAGGAGATCGACGCCCTGAAGGTCCTCGGTGTCTCCCCCATCCAACGCCTCGTCGTCCCCCGCGTGTTGGCCGCGATGGCGGTCGCCGTGTTCCTCAACGGCATGGTCAGCGTCGTCGGCGTGTGCGGCGGCTACTTCTTCAACGTGATCATGCAGGACGGCACCCCCGGCGCCTACCTCGCCAGCTTCTCCGCGCTCGCCCAACTCCCCGACCTGTGGATCGGTGAGATCAAAGCGCTGGTCTTCGGGTTCGTCGCCGGCGTCGTCGCCGCCCACCGCGGTCTGAACCCGTCCGCCGGGCCGAAAGGCGTCGGCGACGCCGTGAACCAATCGGTCGTCCTCACGTTCCTGCTGCTGTTCCTCATCAACTTCGTGCTGACGACCGTGTACCTGCAACTCGTGCCGCCGAAGGGAATGTGAGGCCGTGACCACGACCCCCGTCCGGCAACGTGTCGCCCACACCCTCGACCGGCGACTATCGTTTTTGGACACACTCGGCGAGTCGGTCCTGTTCAGCCTGCGCGCGCTGGCCTGGATCCCCCGCGCGTTGAGACGGTATCCGCGCGAGATCGTGCGACTGCTCGCCGAGGTGAGCTTCGGCAGCGGCGCGCTCGCCGTGATCGGCGGCACGATCGGCGTGATGGTCGGTATGACCATGTTCACCGGGATCGTCGTGGGGCTGCAGGGCTACACGGCGCTGGACCAGGTGGGCACGGCCGCCTTCGCCGGGTTCATCTCCGCGTACTTCAACACCCGGGAGATCGCGCCGTTGGTGGCGGGACTGGCGCTGTCGGCCACGGTCGGCTGCGGGTTCACCGCCCAACTCGGGTCCATGCGGATCTCCGAGGAGATCGACGCCTTGGAGGTCATGGGCGTACCGAGTGTGCCCTACCTCGTCACCACCCGCGTCATCGCGGGTTTCTGCGCGATCATCCCGCTGTACGCCATAGGACTGCTCACCTCCTACGTCGCCTCACGGCAGATCACCGTGTGGTTCTACGGCCAGTCCGAAGGCACCTACGACCACTACTTCGAACTGTTCCTCCCACCGGAGGACGTGCTCTGGTCCTTCGGCAAGGTGCTGTTGTTCAGCGTCGTGGTGGTCATGACGCACTGCTACTACGGCTTCCGCGCCAGCGGCGGCCCCGCGGGCGTCGGCGTGGCCGTGGGACGCGCGGTACGCACCGCCATCGTCGCCGTGGCCCTGCTCGACTTCTTCGCCAGCCTCGCCATCTGGGGCGCCACGACAACCGTACGGGTGGCCGGATGAGGAACACACGACTGCGCAAACTCGGGGTCCGCCTCGCGGGCGTGGCCTTCTGCCTCGTCCTCGTGTTGCTGGTGGACCTGTCCGTCCGCGTCTACAACAAGGAGTTCACCGAATCGGTGTCGGTCACGTTGCGCACCGACCACGTGGGCAACCAGTTGCGACAGAACTCCGACGTCAAAGCCAGAGGCGTGCTGGTCGGTGAGGTCCGCGCGATCAGGGCGGTGCCCGGCGGCGCGGAGATCGACCTCGCCCTCGAACCGGACGCCGTGTCGCGACTGCCGAAGGACGTGACGGCCCTGCTCGTCCCCAAGACGCTGTTCGGCGAACGCTACGTGCAACTGTCCATCCCCGACGACTCCACCGCGGCCCCGCTGTCCGACGGTGACGTCATCACCCAGGACCGGTCGCGCAACGCCATCGAACTGGAGCGGGTGTTCGACGAGCTGCTGCCCGTACTCACCTCCGTGCAACCGCAGAAGCTCGCCAGCACCCTGAGCGCGGTGGCCACGGCCCTGGAGGGCCGGGGGGAACAGATCGGCGACACCCTCGTGGCCGCGGCGAACTACCTCGAGGAGTTCAACCCCCACCTGCCCAGGCTCCACGAGAACATTCGCGACCTCGGCGAGGTGGCTCAGCTGTACGGCGACATCTCCCCCGACATCCTCGACGCGCTGACCGACGCGAGCGTCACGCTGGGCACCGTGCAGGATCGCGGCACCCAGTTGCGAGGCCTGTACGCGCACGTGACCGTCACCGCCACCGACCTCACCGGATTCCTGCGAGCCAACGCCGACAACCTCATCCGGGTGTCGGCCGAAAGCCGGGCGCCGCTGGAAGCCGCCGCACGCTACTCCCCGGGCTTCGCGTGCACCCTCAAGGCCCTCGACGAACTCAAACCCGCCATGGACGCGGTACTCGGGGAAGGCACCGACGTCCCCGCCCTGCGCATGCAGGGGACCGTCACCACCTCCCCGCGTGGCAAGTACGTGCCCGGCCGGGACGACCCGCGTCCCCATGCCGACACCGGACCTCGCTGCTATCCCAGCGGCATCACACCACGGGACGACACGCCACCCCCACCCGCGCGGGACACGGCGTCCCCGACCGTCCCGGGGACCGGAACGGACCTCGGGCTGCCCAACTCCCCGCAGGAACGACAGTTGCTGTCCACACTGCTCGCCGGGGACCTGGAGGTCACCGCCGAGGAGGTCCCCGATTGGAGCAGTGTCCTCGTCGGACCGATCTACCGGGGTACGGAGGTGACCCTGCGATGAGAGGACTCGTCGGGCCGCTGCTCAAAGGGCTGGCGTTCGTGCTCGTCACCACCGTGGCGACGGTGTTGCTGGCCGTGTCCATCTCGAACGTCGGAGTGGGGCAACGCGTCGGCTACAGCGCCAGGTTCACCGACGTCACCTCGCTCAACGTAGGTGACGACGTGCGCATCGCGGGCGTGCGTGTGGGGCAGGTGGACGGACTGGAGATCATCGACCGGCACATCGCCCGGGTGCGTTTCTCGGTGGACGCGACCCGACCGCTCCCCGCCGACGTCACCGCCACCATCCGCTACCGCAACATGCTCGGCCAGCGCTACATCGCCTTGGAACGCGGCGACCCACCGAGCTCCGAGCGGCTCCGGCCGGGCGCGGAGATCCCACTGGAACGCACCCGGCCCGCCCTGGACCTGACCGAGCTGTTCCACGGCTTCCGACCCCTGTTTTCCGCATTGGACCCCGAGGAGGTCAACCAGCTGTCGGGCGAGATCATCCAGGTGTTGCAGGGGGAGAGCGGCACGGTGGAGAGTCTGTTGCGCCACACGGGGTCGCTCACCGAGACACTCGCCGACCGCGACCGGGTGATCGGCGAGGTCATCACGAACCTGAACTCCGTACTCGAGACCATCAACAACGAGGGCGACGCGCTGTCGGGCCTCGTCTCGACGTTGCAGGAACTGGTCTCGGGACTGGCCGAGGATCGCGAGGCCATCGGCGAGTCGATCGAGGGCATGGCCGCCCTCACCACGGCCACGGCCGGCCTGTTCGAGCACGCCCGCGAACCGTTGCGGGACAGCATCGCCGGCTTACGGGACGTCTCGACGAACCTCGTGTCCGGCTCCGACGACCTGGAGCGGTTCCTCGTCACGACCCCGAAGAAGTTCACCGAACTGGGCCGCGCGGCCTCGTACGGGTCGTTTCTGAACGTCTACCTGTGTGACGGAATCCTGCTGACCGATCCGCCGACGAACATCAACGACGGTCCCCTCCCGGCGAGGTGCACCCGATGAAGTCCTTTCAGGAACGCAATCCCCTCGTGCTCGGCGCGGTGGGCACCGCTCTGCTCGCCGGCGTGCTCGTGGCGACGGTGAACTACGAGAACCTGCCCCTCATCGGCGGTGGCACCACCTACCAGGCCGAGTTCGCCGAGGCGGCCGGGCTCGCCCCCACCAACGAGGTGCGGGTGGCCGGCATCAAGGTCGGAGAGGTCACCGACGTGGAACTCGCCGAGGATCGGGTCCTCGTGTCGTTCCGCGTCTCCGACGCGTGGATCGGGAACAGGACGTCGGCCGAGATCAAGATCAAGACCTTGCTGGGGCAGAAGTACCTGGCCCTCCACCCGATGGGCGACGCGGTGCTGGACCCGGACGACCCCATCCCACTCGGCCGCACCACCACGCCGTACGACGTCACCACCGCCTTCGAACAACTCGCCACCACGGCGGGTTCCATCGACACCGAACAACTGGCCCGAAGCTTCCGCACCCTCGGACAGACCTTCGACGGTGCGGAGGAACACGTGCGCAGCGCCCTGAACGGACTGACCTCGCTGTCACGGACCATCGCCTCCCGCGACGAGGAACTCGCCGACCTCCTCGCCAACGCGCACACCATCGCCGACACCCTCGCCGACTCGAGCGACGAATTCGACCGTCTCATCGAGGACGGCAACCTGCTGCTCACCGAGCTCGACCACCGGCGCGAGGCCATCCACGACCTGCTCGTCGGGGCCCAGGACCTCGCCGAACAGATCTCCGGACTGGTCGCCGACAACACCGAACAACTCGCGCCCACGCTCGCCGAACTCGACGCGGTGACGGACATCCTGCAGCAGCACCGCGACGAACTCGACCGCACGCTCGAACTCGCCGGACCGTACTTCCGGGTCGTCAACAACGCCGTGGGCAGCGGTCGTTGGCTCGACGTGTACGTGTGCGGGTTGGTCACCGACAACCGTCATCCCTGCAAGGCCCCGGAACGGAGGTGACATCGATGACGACCCGGTTCCGGTGGAGGTTGACCCGGCTGGCCACGGTACTGACCGTGCTCGCCGTGGCCACGGCGGGCGCCCTGTGGTGGGTGTTCGCCGATCACGGCGACAAAACGGTGACGGCCTACTTCAGCCGCGCCGTCGGCGTGTACCCGGGTTCGGATGTGAAGGTGCTCGGCGTCAGCGTCGGCGAAGTCGAATCGGTGATTCCCGAAAGCACCCGGGTGCGCGTGACCATGACCGTGGACCGCGACGCCCCCGTGGCCGCGGACACCCGCGCGCTGATCGTGTCGCCGAGCGTGGTCGCCGACCGGTACGTGCAACTGTCCGACCTCGCCCACGGTGGCCCGCGGCTTGCGGACGGCGCCGTGATCCCGTCCGATCGCACCGCCGTCCCCGTGGAGCTCGACGAGCTGTACCGCAGCCTCGACGACCTCGCCACCGCACTCGGCCCCGAGGGCGCCAACGCCGACGGTGCCTTGTCCGACCTGCTCGACGCCGGCGCCGACGTGCTCGACGGCACCGGCGCGTCCTTCTCCGAAAGCGTGCGCAACTTCGGCGACCTGGCCCGCACGCTCGCGGACTCCGACGACGACCTGTTCGCCACCATCGACTCGCTGTCGACGTTCACCACGATGCTCGCGGGCAACGACAAGCAGGTGCGCGAAGCCACCGAACAGCTCGCCAGGGTGTCCGACACCCTCGCCGCCGACCGCGAGGAGCTGTCCGCCGCCTTGGCCACCCTCGGCGACGCGCTGGCCGACGTCCAGTCCTTCGTCGCCGACAACCGAGCGGCTTTGAAATCCAACGTGGACAAACTCGCCGAACTCACCCGACTGGTGGTGGACCGACGCGCCTCGCTGGCCGAGGCACTCGACGTCGCCCCCATCGCCGCCGAGAACGCCTACAACGTCTACGACCCGGACAGCGGCACCCTCCAAGGGCGCATCACCCCGCTGGAATACCTGCCTTTGGTCTCCGCCTCGGGAGGTGGCCGGTGAAACGACTCGCCCGCATCATCGCGGCCGGAACCGCGGCGGCGTGCCTGCTGACGTCCGCCGGCTGTGCCGCGGAGTTCGGCGGCCTCCACGACCTCCCCCTGCCCGGCGGCGCCGACCTCGGCGATCATCCCTATCGGGTCACGGCGCACTTCGACGACGTACTCGACCTCGTGCCGAACGCGGCGGTGAAGGTCAACGACGTCGCCGTCGGCAGGGTGGAATCCATCGAACTCGCCGACACCGACGACTGGCAGGCCGAAGTCGTCCTGCTCGTCAACGGGGACGTCGACCTGCCCGCCGACACCGTGGCCAACGTCCGCCAGTCCAGCCTGCTCGGCGAGAAATTCGTCGAGCTCGAAGCGCCCCGGCACAACGGCGACGAACCCAGAGTCCCCCTCACGGACGGCGCGCTCATCCCCGTCTCCCGCACCAACCGGCACGTCGAGGTCGAAGAGGTCTTCGGGGCGTTGTCCCTGCTGCTCAACGGTGGCGGCATCACACAACTACGCACCATCAACCGGGAGTTGAACGAGGCGCTGACCGGGAACGAGGTCAAGATCAAGGAGTTTTTGAACCACATCGACCACCTGGTGTCCGATCTCGACTCCCACCGCCACGACATCACCGCGGCCCTCGACGGCCTCAACCGACTGTCGGCCACCCTCGCCGAACGGGAGGACGACGTCAGAAACGCCCTCAACGACCTGACCCCGGGGCTGGCGGAACTGCGGGATCAGCGCAAACAGCTGCTGACCATGTTGACGTCGCTCGACGAGCTCTCCGACGTCGCCGTGAACGTGATCGACAAGACCAGGGACGACCTGGTGGCCGACCTCGAGGCGCTCGCCCCCGTCCTCGACGGCCTCGCCGAGGCGGGACAGTCCCTGCCCCGGTCGCTGGAGATCCTGGCCTCGTTCCCGTTCACCGACGCCGTGCTCGACGGCATCGAGGGCGACTACCTCAACACCCTCGTCGAGATCGTCCCCGCCGACGGCTACGCGGCACCGACCCCCATGTTGCCGTTGCCCACCACCGCGACCCCGACCGCGGCCGCGACCGACGGAGGTGACCGCTGATGCTCACCCGGCGGATCAAGACCCAGGTCATCGCATTCGTCGTGGTGGCTTTGGCCGCCACCACGTTCGTCGGCGCCAGCTACGCCGGGCTCGGCCGGCTCCTCGGCCGGGACGGACTCTCCGTCCACCTGCAACTCGCCGACGGCGGCGGCTTGTTCCCCGGCAGCGAGGTCACCTATCTGGGCGTCGCCGTGGGCGAGGTCGACAGGCTCCACCTCACCGACGACGGCATGGAAGCCGTTCTCGTCCTCGACGAGGACGCACCCGCGATCCCCGCCGACTCCCACGCCGTGGTCGCCAACCGGTCGGCCGTCGGCGAGCAGTACGTGGATCTGCGCTCCCCCACCGGACGGGCTCCCTACCTCGAGGACGGGTCGGTGATCCGGCGCGAGTCCACCACCCTCCCCCTTCCCGTGCACACCCTGCTGAGCAACCTCAACGCGTTCACCGAATCCGTGCCCACCGAATCCCTGCGCACCGTCGTGGACGAGTTGTACACCGCTTTCCAGGGGACCGGCGACGACCTCCAGGTGCTCCTCGACTCCTCACGCGAGTTCACCCACACCGCCACCGAGTACCTGCCCCAGACCACCACCCTCATCGAGGACGGCGCGACCGTGCTGCGCACCCAGGCCGAATCGGCCGAGGCCTGGCGCTCGTTCGCCGACAACACCAAGCTCTTCGCCCGGGAACTCGCCGGCGCCGACGGGGATCTACGCGAACTCATCGCCCGCACCCCCGGAGCGGCCACGCAACTCAGCGGCCTGCTGTCCGACACCGACCCCGGACTGTCGGTGCTCATCGCGAATCTGGTGACCACGTCACGACTGTTCTCCGACCGGGTGGACGGGCTGGAGCACCTGTTCGTCATGCTGCCGAAGGCGACCGCGGCCACGTCCGCCGCGCTCGACGGTGACCAATTCTCGGTGGCGCTGACGTTCTTCGACCCCCCGCCGTGTCTGCGCGGTTACGAAGGGACCCCCCGCCGCGCCGGGGAGGACGGCAGCGACGCACCGTTCAACACCGATGCCGCGTGCACCGTGCCCCACGGGGACCCGCGTGCCGTGCGAGGGTCGCAGCACGTGCCGGAAGGCGGCCTACCACCGGTGGTGCCACCGGGTGTGTCCACCGGTGACGACAACACCCGCACCTCGTTGAGGGATCTGCTGTGGCTCGACGAATGACCGCACGGCGCGTGCTCACCGGCGCGGCCACCGCCCTGGCCGTCGCCGCCGCGGTGTTCGCGCTGTGGGGGGTCCTGGCCTGGGTGTCCGCCGCCGGTGACGGGGACCTGGCCACAGCGGCCGCACGCGACGATGCCCTGCGGGCAGGTCGGGAACACGTCGCCCGCCTGACCACAATGGACCACAGTGACGTCGAGGCCGGGTTGCGGAGCTGGTTGGAGGTCACCACGGGCCCGTTGCGCTCCGAACTGGAGGACACCGACCCGGCCACACTCCACGCCGTGGAACGGGCGGGCACGGTGGCGACCGGAGCGGTGCTGGCGGCCGGTCTCAGCGAGTTCAACGCCGACCACGGCACCGCCACGCTGCTGGCCACGGTGGAGATCACCACCGTGGCCGGGGACACCGAACCGGTGCACGTGCGCCACCGGTATCGCGCGCAACTACGGCACACCGACGACGGCTGGAAGGTCGCGGCGTTCGAACCGATGCCCGCCGGGGGTGCGTCGTGAATCGCCGTGTCCTGGCGTCGTTGGTCCTCGCAGCCCTGCTCACCGGTATCGGGACGGTGGGCGTCCTGCAGGCGGAGCAGGCGCGGACGTCACCGTCGGCGCGTAATCTCGCCCATGTCGACGTCGACGCCACGTTGGAGGTGCGTTCGGCGGTCACGCGGGCGGTGAACAAGATACTGACCTACCACCACGACGACGTGGAGGCCACCGCCCACGCCGCCGAGGGCCTGCTACGCGGAGCCGCACGCGAAGAATACCGACGGCTGTTCACCCACGTGAGCGGTCACGCACCAAAGCAGCGGCTCAGCGTCCTCACGCGCGTGGTGGACACGGCGGTGCTGTCGTTGACGAAAAGCCGCGCGGAAGTGCTCGTGTTCACCGAGCAGACCGCGACCCGCGACGACGGCGAACCGACGTACGCCGCGGCCCAACTCGTGGTCACGGTCGAACGCCACGACGACCGCTGGCTGGTGACCGACCTGACCCAACTTTGACCCACACCGTGTCCGCAGACTGCGTAGCCGTGTCCGCAGACTGCGTAGCCGTGTCCGCAAGTTACGTAGCCGTGTCCGCAAGTTACGTAGCCGTGTCCGCGGTTTCCGTCCACGTCACGAGCGGTACGCCTCACCGACGGAGACATTCGACGTCGGCTTCGACGTCGGCATGGTGCGCAACGCCAACTCCAGCTCGAACCGAGCGTCGGGATCGTGCAGTCGCCCACCGAACACCGACTCCAACTGCCGCATCCGATATCGCACCGTCTGCGGATGCACCGCCAGCCGCTCGGCCATGTCCACCACGTTCCCCTGCGCGTCGAGCCATGCCCGCAAGGTCTCCACCATGCGCTCACGCTGACGCGGCGTGAACCCGTCGAACGCCATGAACAACCGTCGCCGCAACTGGGCCACCAGCGCCTCGTCCGAATGCAGCAACAACACCGGAAGGCACTCCTGCACCCACACGATCCGACGTGGCGGCAACACACCCTCGTCCACCAACGCCAACGCCTTGCGTGCCCACCGTAACGAGTCGGCCACCCCTTCCAGTGGCACGCACGGCCCCACCGACAACCGGCACCGTGGCAACGCCTGTTCGAGCGAGACGATGCGTTCCCGGGTCATCGGCCCGGGCAACAGCAACCGCGGTTCGACCCCGCTCAGCTCGGCCAGCACGTCCGCGTCGAGCGGAGGCCGGTGCGTGGCCTTGAACGGATACAGTGGACGTACCGCGACCGGCGTCGCCTTCTTCGGCGTCGCCCACCCGACGAGCTGCGCGAGCTCGTCGATCGCCTCGGGCGGGGCGGCGGGGCGCTCCAGGATCAGTTGCAACAGTCGACGCCGCCACGTGTCGAGCGCGTCCGCGGAACTCGCCTTCGCCTCCAGGAATCCGTCGAGCGCCACCGAGGCCAACTCGTCCATGAACCCGAGGATCGCGTCGGCCAGATGGGACATCACCGCCGACGAGAACCCGCTGCGCCGGCCGACCTCCATGATCCGTCGCCACGCCACCCTCGCCCCCACACGGTAGGCGGCCTGCAACGTGTCGAGACTGCGTCCCTCTCGCATCTCGTACTGGCCGAGTCTTCGATGCACCTCGTGGGCGTGTTGTTTGGACGCGCTGGGATCGGCGATCTGGGCGATGAACAGCGACACCGCGTGCTGCACACCCGCTCTGATGGACTTGCCGTAGGGGCCGTCGATCGGTCTGCGGTACTCGGGGATCGAGGCGCGGATCTCGGTGACGATCTCATCGGCCACACTCTCCATCTCGGACCGCATGATCTGCGCGAGCTGTCCCGGGAGAACCGCCGAATCGGTGGCCTCGTTCGCCGATCGTCCCGTCACCGACAAGCTCCTTCCCACAACGTTGGGGGATCACACTCGCCCGTCCGGTCCAGCAATGATCGAAAAGGTATCACCGGAATCGAAAGGCGGAAGGGCCTTTCACGCTGATCTGACGAAATCCCGCGGAACTGTCGTCCCACGGATGACGACTTTCGCGCTCGGTCCACCGACCAGCGGTGCGGCGTATCCGCCACCGGAACCAACGCCGACACCTCCCTCCGGACGAGAGCCGGAAGCGGCGTGTTTTGCACCCCACGCACACATGTCGCCTGCCGGGCACGGGCGTTGGCATCGCACGGCGCAAACACCCGTACACAGGGGGCGGACACGACACCGAGTTACGCCCCGACGGTGCCGTCGACTCCCTCGCGCAGGAAGTCTGCGTGCCCGTTGTGGCGCGCGTATTCGTGGACCAAGTGCGACATCACGAGCCGCAGCGACACCTGCTCGCCCGAACGCGGGTCATACCCGGTCACATCGAGGGACTCCGCCTCACGCTCGATGCGACGGGAATGCTCCACCTCCGCCTCCCACGCCGCGAACGTCTCTGAACGCGTGGCTGCGCTAGCGTCGTACGCCGCCTGGTAATCACCGTCGACGGACCACACCAGCGGCACGTCCTCGGCGTTGATCACCCGCCTGAACCAGGCCCGTTCCACCTCGGCCAAGTGCCGCACGCCCCGACAGCGACAGCGTCGACGGCGGCATCGAACAGCGGCGCAGTTGTTCGTCGGACAGGCCTTCGCACTTCCACGCCAGCGTGGCGCGGTGATCAGTCGAGGAACGCGCGCAGGGTTTCCCGTTCGCCGCCGCGTAACGGCGGCGCCGAGCGCTTGATCGGCATGTCGATCAGCCAAACACGCCGCCCTACCGAGTTTCGGCGCGGGACAGTGAACGGTGCAGTGCCCGCACCACGGGGATCAGCGCGGCGGCCTCCGTACGATCCTGTGCCGTGCACTCAGTCAGCGCCGCTCCGACGACGTCGAACTCGGCGAGTGCGTCCAGGCAGGCGACGAGACGCTCGACGGTGAGGCCGCCGGGTTCGTGATAGTGGGTTCCCGAGAACTCCCCGGGGTCGAGTACGTCCACGTCGACGTGCACGTACAGCCTCTCCGCCCCGGACTCGCGTACCGCGGCGACGACGTCGGCCGGTTCCGCGGGGGGTGGCACGTGGCGGAGCACTCCGGCCCGGACGGCCTCCGTCTCGGCGGGGTCGAACGACCGCGTCCCCACCAGCACGGCACGTCCCGGCTCCACGGCGGGGTCGGCCACGAAGTCTTCGTCGCCCTCGCCGAGCAGCGCCCGCAGCACCATGCCGTGGAACGCGCCGGACGGTGAGGTGTCCGGGGTGTTGGCGTCGGCGTGCGCGTCGAACCACAGCACCCCCAGTTTCGGCCCGTAGCGGTAGCGGGCGACCCCGATCGGCACGAGGTCGCTCGCGCAGTCCCCACCGAGCGTCAGCACCGGACCTTCAGGGTTCTCCAACACCATGAGCTGCGCGGGACGGTTCCCGAGCAACGCGGCGCGGTTGACCACACCGCGTTCGACGGGGGAACCCTCATGGTCGACCGGCACCCGCGAAACGGGTGTGCCGAGCACCTCCTCGGCGAGCGAGGCGAGTACCTCGCACCCGACGGGCAACCGAGAAGGCGCTCCGTCCCACCCCGCTCCCTGCCATTGCGGCACCGCATGCACACGCATGACGTTCACCCTAGGGGTGGGACGGTGACGTCGGCTACATCGACGACGTCGACGAGAACCGACCTGGTTACTCCAGGACCACCAGCAGGTCGCCGCCTTCCACCTGCTGCACGGAGTTGATGGCCAGTCGCGACAC
>SMEZ01000154.1_pt1 | contig 24075 bp, 22 predicted proteins | sample 2456351 | NCBI WGS metagenome assembly SMEZ01 (sample SAMN10132605, study PRJNA489261) | soil metagenome | isolation source: day120 antibiotic-loamy sand soil ammended with composted manure from dairy... | place: USA | collected 2015-04-01 | reverse complement strand
GGGAGTCACTGCTCGTGCTGGACAACTGCGAGCATGTGATCGACGCGGTGGCTGAGCTCGCCCACGCGCTGCTCACCCGGGTCCCCTCGCTGCGGATCCTCGCCACGAGCAGAGAACCGCTCGCGGTGACGGGGGAGGCGCTCTGCCCGGTGGGCCCTCTCGACTTGCCCGCGGACGAGCTCGTACCCGACGCTGTAACCGGTGCCACGGGCGAAGTCGCGCGCGATATGGATCTGGCCGAGGTGGGACGATCGAGCGCCGTCCGACTGTTCGTGGACCGGGGTCGCGCGGTGTGTCCGGGTTTCACCCTCGACGAGGACACGGTGGGCCCGGTCGTCGAGATCTGTCGTCGACTCGACGGTATGCCGTTGGCGTTGGAACTCGCGGCGGCGAAACTGCGCTCGATGGGGGTGTCGCAGATCGCCGCGTTGCTCGACGACCGATTCCGCCTGTTGACGTCGGGGAGTCGGGTGGCGTTGCCACGGCAGCGCACGTTGCGCGCGGTGGTGGAGTGGAGCTGGGATCTGCTGGACGAGCGGGAGCGGGTGCTCGCGCGCCGGCTCGCCGTGTTCTCCGGCGGAGTCGGGGTGAGCGCGGCGACGGCGGTGTGTGCCGATGAGACGGTGCCCGAACGGGACGTCGCGTTCCTCCTCGGAGCCCTCGCCGAGAAGTCCATAGTGGACCATGTTGGCGAGAGGTGTGGCGAACCGAGATACCGGATGTTGGAGACGATCCGTGCTTACGCTTCCGAACGCCTCGTCGAATCCGGTGAGGCCGAGGACGTCCGAAGTCGGTTCATCGCCCACTTCCTGTCGGTCGCCCAACACCACGATCCGTTGCTGCGCACGGAAGGACAGCTCGAGGCGTTCGCGGTGTTCCGCACCGAGTACGACAACCTGATCGCCGCGTTGCGGCTGTCCCTCGACATCCGGGACGCGGACAGCGCCTACCGCCTGCTGCTGTCGCTGACGTGGTGTTGGGCGTTACTCGGGGTGCTGAACCAGCGTGAGGATTTCTTCTCCGAGGTGTTGGCGCTGGGCGAGGCCATCCCATCGCGTGCCCGTTCCGCGCTCAAGGTGTACCAGGTGAGTACGGCGACCGGCCGGAATCCGCCGGGACCGGAGGAACTCCGCACGCTGATCGACGATTGCTTCCGTACCGGGGCGATGGAGGAGTATCCGCCGTTGGCGGTCACGTTGCCGGCCCTGGCGCTGCTGGCGGGCGATGAGGAACTCCTCGAACGTGAGTTGCGGCGCGCTCTGTCGCATCCCGATCCGTGGGCGCGGGCCGGTGTCCGGTGGGTCGAGGCCCTGATCCTCGAGGACAAGGGTGAACTCGCCGAAGCGCAGCGGGTGCGCGAGCTCGCCTTACGCGGGTTCGAGGACACCGGCGACCGCTGGGGCAAGGCCATCACGTTGAGCATGCAAGCGCAGAGCCATGCGTTGCTGGGCGAGTACGCGGCCGCGATCGAGCGGCTTGATGCCGGTGTGGCGTTGGCGGAGGAACTGGGGTCGCGAACCTATGTCGTGCAGCTTCGGCTGCTCGCCGCGAACCAGGAGATCAGGGCGGGGAATTTCGCCGCCGCCGAACGTCGACTGGATGAGGCGCGGCGCCAGTGTGCCGGTGAGGCAGGTCAACTCCTCGACGTGTTCGTGCAGCTCAACGCCGCTTATCTCGCCGAGCGACGCGGCCAGGTCGAACAGGCCCACCGTTGTATCGATCGCGTGGCCGGACAGTTGGACTCGCTGGGGTTCCTCGGGGAGCTGTTCGACGGCTTGATCGAGATCAACCGGGCATCGTTGCTGTTGGCCGAGGGCAAGGCCGCAAAAGCGCGGGAGGCGCTCGTAGCCGCTATGCGGACCATGACCTCCCGGCCGGACAGGCCTGATCTGGCGACACCGGCGGAACTGTTGGCGAGGCTGTACCACCTCGAAGGGGACGCACTCCGTGCCGCCGCGGCGCTCGGCTTGAGCGAGGCCATCCGTGGCGCGTTCGACCGGGGCAATCCGGCCTTGCGGGAGTTGGTGGGCCTGCTCACCGAGGAACTGGGCGAGCAGGCCTACACCGCCGCGTACTCCGAGACGGCCCGACTGTCCAAACCGGATGCCGTGCGGAGGTTGGTGGAGCAGACGTCGGCTCAGCGCCTGCGATAGGCGAGCATCGCCAGTGGGAAGAACACCGCCACCACGCCGACCATCCACCCCAGCGCGCCGAGCAGTGGTCCGCCGACCGGGCCGCCGTTCAACAGCCCCCGCAGCGTGTTCGCCATGAGGCTCAGGGGATTGATCTCGGCCCACGCGCGCAGCCATCCCGGCATCGTCTCCGCGGGCACGAAGATGTCGCTGCCGAAGGCGACGGGGAGGATCAACGTGGCCATCAAGCCCTGAAGCGCTACGGGTTGGCGCACGAGCATCCCGACGAACACGGAGATCCAGCAGAAGCACATGCCGAACGCCACCATGAGCGCGACCGCCACCACCAACAGCGCCGGATCGGTCTGCACTCGGTATCCCATGAGCGTCGCCACCGCCACGAGCACGCCGAGGCACACGAGATACCGGACGAAGTCGGCCAACACCGCGCCGACCAGCGGCGCCGACCGCGCGATCGGCAGGCTCCGGAACCGGTCGAACACCCCCTTGGTGACGTCATTGTTCAACGTCATGCCCGTGCCCATGCACGCCTGGAACGTGGTCATCACCATGATCCCCGGCACGAGGGTGTGGAGATAGGTGTCGGTGTCGCCGGCGATGGCGCCGCCGAACAGGTACACGAACACCACCAGCACGGACAGCGGCGCGATCGTGACGTCGAGCAGCTGTTCCGGGTTTTTGAAGATCTTCCTGATCCCGCGGCCGCCGAGGATCAGGCCGTGCCGTATCGCCTTTGCGGGGTCGACGACGGTACTCACACCAGGCTCCTTCCGGCGTCCGCGTTGTCCGTGTCGTTCACGTCGGTGGGGTGGGCGGTCAGGGCCAAGAAGACCTCGTCGAGGGTCGCGAGCCGAAGACCCAGTTCGTCGGAGGTGATTCCGACGTCGTCGAGGCGTCGCACCAGCGCGGACAACACCGCGGCCTCGGCCACCGGCACCGTCAGCGCCCCCGCCTCCTCATCGCGGGTGGGGGTCGACGCGGTCAGCTCGACGAGGAGGCGTTCGACCACGTCGAGGTCGGTACGCAAAGTCGGCCGCACATGCAGCGTCTGCCCACCGACCCGGCGTTTCAGTTCCTCGGGACGTCCGTCGGCCACCACCGTCCCCCGGTTGATCACCGTGATGCGGTCGGCCAGGTGATCGGCCTCCTCCAGGTACTGGGTGGTGAGCAACACGGTGACGCCGTCGGCGACCAGATCGCGCACCACGTCCCACACCTCGTTGCGCGCATGGGGATCGAGTCCGGTGGTGGGTTCGTCGAGGAACAGCACCTCCGGATTGCCGACCAGACTCGCCGCGAGGTCCAGGCGCCTACGCATCCCACCCGAGTACGTCCGTGCCGCCCGGCCGGCGACCTCGGTCAACGCGAACCGATCCAGCAATTCGGCGGCGCGGGCCTTGGCCGCCCGCTTCGACAAGCCGAGGAGCCTTCCGAGCAGCACGAGGTTCTCGACCCCACTCAGGTCCTCGTCCACCGAGGCGTACTGGCCCGTCAGGCCGATCAGCCGACGCACGCCCACCGGATCACGGGACACATCGTGCCCGCACACCCAGGCCCGGCCCGCGTCGGCGCGCAGCAACGTGGCCAGGATGCGTACCACCGTGGTCTTGCCCGCGCCGTTGGGGCCGAGCAACCCCAACACGGTCCCCGCGGGAACGTGTAGGTCGACACCGTCCAACGCTGTCGTGTCCCCGTATCTTTTCACCAGACCTTCGGTCCGGATCGCGATGGTGTCGTTCATGCCACCACGGTGGACCGGTGCGCTGGCAGTCCACGCACATGCGACTGGCAGCGCGCTGGTAATGCGCTGCCGGCGTTGCCGGTGCCATCGATACCGGCCCGACCGCATGCGCGGCATTCGGCGCCGTTCGACGGTGAGGGGGCCGTCCGGTGGAGCTTCAGTCGCCGGCCAACAGCGAGTCGAGCGTGGTGAGTGCCTCCAACGCCCCGACGGGCAGGGACACCCCACGCCCGTGTCGGATCTCCGGCTCCCGCGGGTTGATGCGTATCAGCGCACCGTTGGCCGCGCTCGCCAACTCCGCCTGTCTGCGCACCGTGGGTACGGCCAACCCGGCCCCGATCTCCACGACGACCAGCGACGGATTGGCCCGCCGCCACTCGGTGAACGCGTCGAGCTGGGCCTGCGAACGGTCGCCGAGCCAGTCCCAATCACCGAACATGAGGATGTTGGGGCGGGCGAGACTTCCGCAGTGCGGACACGACGGCAGCGGCGGCCGGGCCCGCATGGTCTCGTGGTCCACCTCCACCGTGACGTCGTCGGCGGGCCAGATCCCCATGCCACAGTGGGCCAGGCACTGGAGGTGGTGGATGGAGCCGTGCACCTCCGCCACGTCCTCGAACCCGGCGCGCTGGAACTGGCCGTCGACATTGGAGGTGAACACGTGGACCCCGCCGGGCTTGGCCGCGCCCCACTGCCGCAGGATCGCGAAGCCCTTGTGCGGTTCCGTCTCGCGGTAGAGGTTCAGTCGGTGGCCGTAGAACCCCCACGCCAGTTCGGGGTCCTCGGCGAAATGCTCGGGATCGGCGAGTTCGACGAACCGCAATCCCAGCCTGGCGTACGGGGGATAGGCGCGCCAGAACCCCTCGTCCCCGCGGAAGTCGGGAAGTCCCGAATCGACGCCCATCCCCGCGCCCGCACACACCAGAAGCGCATCGGCCGAAGAGATCAGCTCGGCCGCTCGGAGGTAATCGTCACGCATCTACGACTTCGGTTCGGAGCTCTGCACGACTTCGAATTCCAACAGGGTCGCACCACTGGCCACGGGCTTGCCCCGGTGCCCGGCGTGCGCTTCCTTGGCCGGGCCCTGGGCCCACGCCTGGTAGTGCTCCTCGGACTCCCATTTCGTGTAGACGAAGTAGCGGTCGTCACCGGCCACGGGCCGCAGGAGTTCGAAGCCCAGGAAACCGGGCTGCTCGTCGACGGCGTGCAGCCGGGCGGCGAACCGCTTCTCCAACTCGGGGCCCGCACCCTCGGGTACGGAGATCGCGTTGATCTTCACAACAGCCATACCGGCTACGGTAGCCGGGACGGGCGGGTGCGCGCCGCTCAGCGGCTGTACAGGTCGGGGTGCAGGTGCTCCTTCGCGGGCAGCTCGGTGCCGCGGAACCAGTCCTCGAAGAACGCGTCCAGCTCCTCGCCCGCGATGCGTTCGGTGAACTCCTCGAACTGTTCCCAGCTCGCGTTGCCGTTCGCGTACTCGGCGGGCCATTCGCGGAGCAGCCGGTCGAACGCCTCGTCGCCTATGCGCAGCCGCAACGCGTGCACGGCGAGTGGCCCTTTGCTGTAGACGGCGTCGAACTCGTTGCCCGCCCCCATGTCGTACAGGGGCCGGGACCAGTAGGCCGCGTCGTCGCGCCACAGCTCGATCTGGTTGCGGTAGTTGGCGTTCAGGTCCGTCCCGTCCTTCTCCTCACTCCACAACCAGGCGGCGTAGCTGGCGAAGCACTCGCTGAGGCAGATGTCGGCCCAGGACTGGATCGACACCGAATTGCCGTACCACTGGTGGGCGAGTTCGTGTACGAGCAGGTCGACGGTCGTGTCGGGCGGGTAGGTCGGGGTGCCCTGTGTTTCGAGCGCGAAACCCGTGGGGGTGTCGAGATAGATGCCGCCCGCGGTGTTCGCGGGATAGTCACCGAAGCGGCTCTCCAGGAAAGCGATCACCTCTTCGGTGTACTCCGCGTCCTGCCGGGCCTCCTCGGCGCCGGGGGCGAAGACGTTGCGCACGGGTGTGCCGTCGGGGAGCTGACCCGTTTCCACGGTGAACTTGTCCACCGCGAACAGGGTGAGGTAACTGGGGATCGGATTGGTCTCGGTCCACGTCGTGGTCGTCCACCCGTCCTGGGTGACCGGTTCGTCGCTCGTGCCGATGGACACGGCCGTCCACCCTTCGGGTACCGAGGCGGTGAGGGTGAAGGTCGCCTTGTCCCTCGGGTGTTCGTTGACGGGGAACCAGTACGACGCCGACTCCGGCTCGCCCAGCACGAAGGCACCACCCGAGGCCGTGCGGTACCAACCGTTGCCGCCGAGTTGGCCCCTCTCCCCGGGGAGCGGCTTGCCCTCGTAGCGCACCCGGGTCTCCAGCACGTCGCCCTCGCGCACCGGCTCGGCCGGGGTGATCACCAGTTCCGCGTCACCCGTACGTTTGAACTCGGCGGCCTCACCGTTGACCTCCACCGACGACACCGTGAATCCACGCAGGTCGAGGTTGAACCGGGAAAGATCGTGTTCGGCCCGCGCGGTGACGGTCGTGTCCCCCGTGAGATGCCCGCTCTCCGCGTCGTACCTCACGGTGACCGCGTAGTTCTCGACGTCGTAACCGCCGTTACCCGCCTCCGGGTAGTAGTCGTCGCCGATGCCGGCGGCCCCGTGTCTCCCCGTGATCGTCTCGCCGGATTGATCCCGTTGTGTTTGATCTTGCGGCGCGGTACAGGCGGCTACGATGCACACGATCCCGCACAACGCTGCGACACGATTGCGGCGGCTGATCATGGGGGGAGCCTAATGCCCATTCGGTCTTCGCTGACTTCCAGCGTCGTCGACTTCGGTGGGCGGGGGCGGCCCATCGTGCTGCTGCATGGGCTCATGGGCCGAGCGACCACGTGGTGGCGGGTGTCGCGATGGCTCACCTCCTACGGGCATGTCGTCGGCCTCGACGCGCGTGGTCACGATCTCGACGAGGGACCCGCCGTGATCATCGGGCATTCCATGGGTGGATTGCACGCGTGGGTGACGGCGGCGAGGTGGCCGGAGCTGGTGAGGGCCGTCGTGGTGGAGGACATGGCCCCCGACCAGCGCGGTAAGACGGTGGACGCCTGGCGTGGGTACTTCGAGTCGTGGCCGGTCCCGTTCCGCTCGTTGGCGCAGGTACGGGAGTTTTTCGGCGGGCTCGGTGACTACTTCGTCGAATGCGTGGAGGAACGCGACGACGGCTATCACCTCATCGCCGACCTGGAGGACCTGTACGCGATCGCCGCGGAATGGGGGCAACGCGAGTATTGGTCCTATGTCGAGCAGGTGCGGTGTCCGATGCTCGTGATCGAGGGTGAACACACGACCATGCCGCCGGGGCAACAGGCCGAGATGGCCGAACGCGCTCCGAATGGACGACATCTCGTGGTGCCGGGCGCGGGGCATGTGGTGCACGAGGACCGGCCGGAGATCTTCCGGGGTGCTGTCGAAGCCCTGCTGTCCGAGGTCCTACCGGGCGAATCGGCGTAAGCGGAGCCCGTGCGCAGTGGGTGGAAGACGTCTGTGCAACGTGGCCGGACCACCCCCCTCAGAGGTCCGGCCACGTCCGACCGGAGGATCCCCCAGTTCCTCCGGTCGCTTCAACGGGGCTGTTCCTTCCGCCCCGGGGTCAACCGCGTCTTACGTCCCGGTGGCGAAGCGCTCGTCTCGTGGTCGGAATGCGGTTCCGGCCTCTGCTGAGCGCTCGTCGCCGATATGCTGATAATGATCTTTTTCGTTGTTAAAGCCATTAACTTTTGGGATGAATCATAGCAAACCACCGGGTCGATGTCACCGGGGTTCGCGTATGCTGCGAGACAACGGAGGTGCGGTGACTAATCGACGAGAACGACTGCGTGCGGCATTGGATCGCGACCTGCGACGCACTGCCAGACGCCTGTTGGTGTCGGGTGGCATCGACGCGGTGACGTTGGCGGCTATCGCCCGGGAGGTCGGGATCACCCCGCCTGCCATCTACCGCTACTACAAAAGTCGCGACGACCTCATCTACACGCTGGCCGAGGACGTGATCGGCGAGCTCGTCGGTGAACTCAGAGCCGCCGCGGCGGAGCACCCCGAACGCCCGGACCGACAGCTCATCGCCATGATCCGGGCTTTCACCGGTTGGGCCGCGAAGAACCGGGCGGAGTACGGGTTCGTCTTCGGCGTCCCGTCGCCCACGGTCGACGACGTGTACCGAGAGATCGCCAAGGCCTGGACGGTCAAGATCGGTGGGACCTTCGGTGAGCCCTACCTCCGGTTGTGGCGGCAACGTCCCTTCGACGTGCCCGCGGAGAGTGAACTGGAGCCCGCACTCCAGAAACAGCTGGACAGCTACCGCGCCCTCGTCGGTCTGGAGCGGATGCCGCTCGGTGCGATCCTCGTGTTCATCGAGTGCTGGTCGCGGATGTACGCCTCGATGTCCTTCGACGTCTTCGGCCTCATGAGCGCCACGTTCACCGACATGACCCCCATGCACGAGCGCATGTGCCGAGGGGTCTGCGAACTGCTCGGCATCGAGTACGAACCGCCCGGCAAGGCGGAGACGGGTGATTCGTGACCCGGGGTCACCAAGTGCCGAACTGGAGCGTCTTGTATCGGTCCGCGTCCACACGCCACCGATCGTCCTTGTATCGCAGGTGAAGTTCGTAGGGGTCCTCCTCGGAGCCCGGGATGCCGACGACGGCGAGGGCGCGGTGCTGTGGCTGCATGTCCAGCGAGAGGACCTCCGCCTGTTGGGTCTTCTGCCTCGCCTCGTACGGGACTTCCTCCATGAGGTAAGTGAAGACTTCCGAGCACGGACGTCTCGCACTGATCTCGAGCATGTCAACCGTTTCGGGCATGAGGAGGTCGCAGAGTAGCTCCGTGTCGTTTGACCCGACCGCGTCGACGAAGGTTTCAGCCGTCTCTCTGGCTCCCGCTTCGCCGGGATCGGCCCCGATCGGTCCGACATCATCGCTTCCGAGACTCACGGCGATGACCGATCCGGTTCCACCCAGCAACACAATCGCGGCGATGATGCCCAAACCGCCGAACGAGATCTTCGTCTGACGTCGTGATTGGTCGACGTTGCCGGCGGCGATGACGGATTTTCTCATGGTTGCGCCGGACGTGGTGATGTTGACCTGTTCGACGGTGGACTCGGAGACGCCGCCCAGTGTGTGCCATACGTTGTGCATGGCTCGGCTGAGTTCCGTGGCGAAAGTCTGGTCGTGCTGAGCTTCCGTGGCCAGTATCTGTTTCGCGTCGTGAGCGGCCTGATCGTCTTCGGGGTTGGTCTCCAGGTTGCCGAGGATCTGCTGTCCGGCGGGCGTTCCGCGTAGCCGGGCGGCGATGAGGTCGTAGAGCGTTTCGGCGGCGGAGTGCTGCGTTCGCTGCACCACTCCGGAGGCCACCTGGGTCAGGTAGCCGACCAGGAAGGAGACAGCCCGCCCTGCGAGTGTCAAAGGATCCACTTTTCCTCCCCCAGTGATTGAGGCGTGTTGCCCGAGTTCCCGCCGCAAACAGAAAACGGCAGTTACTGAGTTAATGCCATTAACTCTATGATGTGATGATAGCAACATCGAATTTCGCTGTCACGCACCGCGGGTGACCTGGGGAAAGTTCGGACAGGTTGCCGAAGCGACGGTGTTGTCCACGCTGGCCGCGGTCGTGGCTGACCGAGACGGGTGCGGACCGGGTGGGAGTCCGCGTCCGGCTTGTCGCTCGTCTGCATCGGGAGTGTGGTATCGGCACACTCCGCCCGATATCACCACGGGCGAGGTGGCGGCTTTCCGCCTACGGCCCGTCCTCGGGCGCATCGAAGGTCGAAAGTCGTGAAGATCGAAGGAGGAGGTGAGAGAAAGCGCCGGAGGGCCCGGCGCACGTCGAACTTGGTGGGGCGAGGACCGGTCTGTGGGTCCCTTGCCGCGTTTAGCCCGCTAAACGTCGTCGGCAGGGGCCGGGCGGTCCCCGGGGTGCTTACCGTGGGGTCAGCAATTCCCACACGTCGCGGCCGAGATAGCCGCGTTCCTCGGTGTGGGCGCAGGCCTGGCAGGTGGGCTGCGCCAATCCGTTGCTCGCGGCGAACGCCGCCACCGCTTCCCGGGTGGCTTGGTCGAACACGCCGTGGGCGGGCACGTCGTAGCCGTGCGCCCGCAGCCGACGCTGCGCCAGCAGCACGTCTTCACTCCTGTCGCCGGGCCGCAGCAGGGGCGTCGAACCGGGTTCGCGGAAGGACACGCCGAGCCGGTCGGCCACGGCCTGCCGCAGTTCCGGCAGGCGCGCGTACAACACGTCGCCGGGACATGCGGTGGAGTTGAAGTCCCGATGCCCGCGAATCATCTCGGGGCTGATGTTGTACTGCGACGCTATGTACGCCACGAGCGAGACGAGCGAGTCCCACAGGGTCTGCGGGACGTCGACCTCCATGTAGAGGCCCTCGTTCTCGATGCCGATGACCTCGCTGTTGTGGTTGGCGACGTTGGCGCCCAGGACATGCTGGGTGCCGCCTGTGAGGGCTTCGAGACTCCGGTGTCGGCCTTCGGTGATGTAGCCGCCACGGCTGATCGTGAACTGTTGTCCGGTGTCGATCCACCCGTTCGAGTCCATGTGGAAGTTCTGGATGCTGCGGGAGATCGCGAACGCACGGTCGAGTGAGTAGTCGTCGGTGTTACCCGGCTCCACCGTGTGGTGCACGACGATGTAGGTGGGCGGGTGGTTGAGCAGGGTGATGGGCTCGCGTGGCGGCCGGGCCTGCCAGTTGCCCGTGTCGTAGATGTGTGGAGCCTCCACTCGACGGCTGTCGGTGGCGGAGGCCTGTGCGGGTACCGCTGCCAGGGCGGTGCCCATGGCTGTGACGGCGAGACCTGAGCGGAGTAGCAGTGTGCGACGGTCGATGGAGCGTTTCCCGGGCATGGTGATCTCTCCCTCGCTAACAGCGTGGTGAGGATCTTCCCAACTACTCCGAGTTGTTTGTCAATGCTCGCCGGGTAGGGCGAACCGTCCATCAGCCGTTTGCTCCACCAATCCGTCACTGAGCAACGAGGCCAGGCACGCGTCGCGTTGTCCCGCCTTCGGCCAAGCGAGATCGAGCTGTGCCTTCTCCACCGGACCGGTGGTGCCACGGAGCACGTCGAGTAGCAGACCACGCACGTGTCGGTCGGTGCCGCTGTAGCGTTGCGTGGGCCTGGTGGGGCCCGTATACGCAGGTCGGCCCGCCTTCTGCCAGGCGCAGTCGGCGAACAGCGGACAGTCGTCGCACCGTGGTTTGCGGGCTATGCACACCAGTGCGCCGAGTTCCATCAACGCCGCTGAGAACCGTGCGGCACGGGCTTCGTCGGGGCCGTCCGGCAGCAACGCCTCCACGTCGTCGAGGTCCCGCTTGGTCGAGGGCGGACCGGCTTCGGCGGCCCCGTGGACGGCTCTGGCAACCACCCTACGAACGTTGGTGTCCACCACGGGTGCACGCCTGCCGTAGGCGAAGGCGGCCACCGCTCGCGCGGTGTACGCGCCGATGCCGGGCAGGCTCAACAGTGTGTCGACGTCGGCGGGCACCTCACCCCCGTGTTCGGCGACGATGGTGTTGGCGGCGGTGTGCAGCCGCAGCGCCCGTCGTGGGTAGCCGAGTTTGCCCCACGCCCGTAGCACCTCGCCCTGGGAGGCCGCCGCGAGATCGGCCGGTTTCGGCCAGCGTTCCATCCACTGCCGCCACACCGGCAGCACCCTGGCCACGGGGGTCTGTTGCAGCATGATCTCGCTGACGAGCACGCCCCATGGGGTGCAGTCGGCGTGGCGCCACGGCAGGTCCCGCGCGTTGGCGTCGAACCAGTCGAGCAGTGTCTGGGGGTCTATGGACATCCCCGGAAGACTAACCCGATCGTGGGTAAGGGGATCAGACTACTTCGCGAAGCACGCCGGTGTGCACCTCGTAGACGAAGCCGCGTACGAGGTCGGTGTGCAGCAGGTACGGATTGCGCTTGACCCGTTGGATCGATTGCCGCACGTTGGCGTCGACGTCGCGGAACGCCTCGACGGCCCACGGTGGGCGCATACCGCTGGCCTCCTCCAGCTCGTCCTTGAAGCTGTCCTCGGTGACCGCGTTCAACCCGCAGTCGGTGTGCTGCATGATCAGGATCTCCCGCGTGCCGAGTTTGCGCTGGCTCAGCGCGAGTGAACGGATCGCGTCGTCGGTGACGATGCCACCGGCATTACGCAACACGTGCGACTCGCCCTGCAGCAGTCCGAAGATCTCGAACACGCGGATGCGTGCGTCCATGCAGGTCAGGATGGCTATACGAAGTGACGGCCTCGGTGAGGAGCGGTCGCCCGGCACGATGTTGCCGAGGCGTCTGTTGCGTTCGAGTAGGAGGTCGATCGCGGTCATGGGGCTTACTCCTGCCCGATCGGTGCGTTAGGTGTCTTTCAAGGGCCGAACCACTGTTCCTCGGCTGTGCGCGGCGGCGCTGACGTGGTTCCGATCCGCAGTTCGGTGGGCAGGGTGATCACTTTTGGCTCGACCCGTTCGTTGGCCTCCAGCAGGAGTTTCCCTGCGGCCTTGCCCTTCTCCAGTACGGGCTGGTGCACGGTGGTGAGGCCAGCCCGTGAGGCTTCGGCGATGCCGTCGAAACCGGTGATAGTCAGGTCGGCGGGGACCCGCAGGCCCCGCCTGCCGGCTTCGGCGAGCGCTCCGAGGGCGAGGATGTCGGAGGTGCAGATGATCGCGGTGACGCGTGGATGGGCGTCGAGCAACTGCCTCGCCGCGGTGGCGCCGTCGTCGACGGTGTGGTTGAAGCGTTCGACCACGGGCACGGTGTTCCAGTCGACTCCCGCGGCTTCGAACGTCTTCGCCAGCGCGGCCAGGCGGGCACGCTGCACGTGGTAGCGGGCCTGCTGCTGCCGCTCCAGGGGGACGAAACCGTCGTTGCGGTCGCGTGCCAGTCGCATGCACAGCACGCCGATCTGTCGATGGCCGAGGCCGACGACGTGGTTGGCGACCCGCACGATGGCGTCCTCGTCGTCAGGGGCCACGCGGTCGACGTTGTCGAGCTGGGGCTGGTCGATGATGACGGTGGGTACCGGTCGGGAGAGGACGGCTTCGAGGTGGGGGTCGTCGTCGGGCACCGAGTACACGACGAACCCGTCGACTCCCGCGCGGTGTACGGCGGCGACCTCCTCCCGGCCGGGGCTGGCGGGGACGAGGTGCAGACCGACGCCCGCTTTCTCACAGGCGAGTGCGAGCCCCTCGAGTACGCCCACGGCGGCGGGATCGCGGAAGGCGTAGGACAGGTTCTCGGTGAGGAGGAGTCCCACGGCGCCCGCCTTGCGGGTACGCAGCGACCTGGCCACCGGGTCGGGGCCGGGATATCCGAGTCGGCGGGCTGTCTCCAGGACCCGTCGGCGCAACTCCGGCGACAATTGGTCCGGCCGGTTGTACGCATTGGACACTGTGGTCCTGGACACGCCCAGTTCGGCGGCGAGGGAAGCGAGTGTTGCTTGCCGCCTAGTTCGCATCGGCCGGTTCATGAACAAACCGTAACGGTTCAGAAGCCACAGCAGAAGCGGTGGACAGCGTGCGTCACATGGTTGCTTTCAGTAGCAGCTTAATTCACTCGACCGGTGGGCGAACCACGGGTCCGTCCTGTACAGTGATATCGAAAATCATTTCCAATAACCGGGATGGGGTCTTCGATGCAAGCCGTCCGCCGTCGCCGTCTGCTCGCTGGTCTTTCGTTGTCAGCCGTGCTGGCCATGGGTGCATCCGCTTGTGGTGGTGAAGGTGGTGGTGCTGCTGAGGACGGCAAGGTGCGGGTGGTGACCTCCACCAACGTGTGGGCCAGCGTGGTCGCCGCCGTCGGGGGTGACCACGTCGAGGTGATCCCCATCATCAGCGACGCCGCCGCCGATCCGCACTCCTATCAGGCCGCCGCGGCCGACGCCGCGGAGGTGAGGTCGGCCGAGCTGCTCGTCTACAACGGCGGTGGGTACGACGACTTCTTCGCCCAACTCGCCGAGGGGGCCGACGTTCCCGCGGTCGTCGCCGTCGAACAGGCCGGCGCCCACGACGGTCATGAAGATCACGGTGATCACTCGCACGAGCACGGGCATCACTCGCATGGGCACGAGCACGGGAACGAACACGTGTGGTACGACCTGGAGGTGACCAACGCCGTCGCCGAAAGGGTGGCGGCCGAGCTCGGCGAACTGCTGCCGCGACAGAGTGACGTCTTCGACAGGAACGCCGCCGACTTCGCCGAGCGCATCGACGGACTCAGGCACGACGTCGAACGGGTCGCCGAGGAGCACGCGGGGGCGAAGGTCGTCGCGACCGAGCCGATCGCCCATCACCTGCTCGCCGCCGCCGGCCTGGAGGACGCCACCCCGCACGAGTTCGCCGCGGCGGTCGAGAACGAGACCGACGTGCCTCCCGCCGCCCAACAGCAGATGCTGGAACTCGTGGAGGACGAGGTCGACGTGGTGGTGCGCAACGTGCAGACGACCACCCCCGCGACGGAGAACGTCGTCGGAGCGGCCGAGCAGGCCGGGACACCGGTCGTCGACGTCACCGAGACCCTGCCGGAGCGACAGACCGACTACATCGCCTGGATGGGCGGTCAGATCGACGCGCTCGCGAAGGCCCTGGACAAGTGAGTGGGATTGACCGAGTGGACGTGACGACAGCGGACGGTGCCGCCATCGAGATCGAGGACGCGGCGCTGCGTTTCGGGGAACGGACGCTGTGGTCGGGTCTCGATCTCACTGTCGCTCCCGGCGAGTTCCTGGCCGTGCTCGGCCCGAACGGTTCGGGGAAGACCAGCCTGCTGCGGGTTCTGCTGGGATTGCAACCGCTGAGTGCGGGCACGGTCACCGTGGCGGGACGTCCACCCGGACGGGGCAGCGAGCGCATCGGTTACGTGCCGCAGCAGCGGGCTGTGGACGACGGTCTGACGCTGCGGGGCCGGGACCTCGTCGGACTCGGCCTCGACGGACACCGATGGGGGTTCGGACTGCGTGGCCTGCGGCGGCGACGTGCCCGGATCGACGCGGCCATCGAAGCCGTGGGTGCCCAGCGGTACGCGGACTCGCCGGTGTACAAGCTCTCCGGTGGTGAACAACAGCGGCTTCGGGTGGCGCAGGCACTCGTCGGTGAACCCGAGGTGCTGCTGTGTGACGAACCGTTGGCCTCGCTCGACCTCGCCCACCAGCGTGTGGTCGCCGAGCTCATCGACGAGCGCAGACGTGCGGCCGACACGGCGGTGTTGTTCGTCACCCACGAGATCAACCCGATCCTGCCTTACGTCGACCGGGTGCTCTACCTCGTCGACGGTCGGTTCCGCATCGGCACACCCGACGAAGTGATGACGTCCCGGACACTGTCTGAATTGTACTGTTCTCGGGTCGAGGTCGTCAGGATCGGCGGCCAGATCCACGTCGCGGGCGCGCACAGCGCGCTCTGCGAGGACGAAGTACACCATTTTTGAAGCCGCTCGCCGCGCCCACTCACCGACTCGAAGGCTCTCGTATGAACCGGTTGTTCGACTTCGACCTGACGCTGGAACTGCTCGGATTCGACTTCGTGCAGACGGCCTTGCTCGCCGCGGCCGTACTCGGGCTGGTGGCGGGCACGTTGGGGCCACTCATCGTCATGCGCCGGATGTCGTTCGCCGTGCACGGTACGGCGGAGTTGGCGTTCACCGGAGCCGCCGCCGCGCTGCTGTTGGGCATCGGGGTGAGCTACGGCGCGCTGGCGGGCGCGGTGATCGCCGCGCTGTTGCTCGGTCTGCTCGGAGGGCGTGAGTCCGATCGCGACTCGGTGATCGGTGTGATCCTCGCGTTCGGACTGGGACTCGGTGTGTTGCTGCTGTGGTACTACCCGGGCCGGGCGTCCAACAAATTCGGCATCCTGGTGGGGCAGATCGTGGCCATCGAACCCACCGACCTGACCACGTTGGTGATCGCGGCCGGTGTCGTGCTCGCGGTGCTCGCGATCATCTACCGGCCGTTGTTGTTCTCCAGTGTGGATCCTGTGGTCGCGGCGGCGCGTGGGGTCCCGGGGCGACTGTTGGCACCGCTGTTCGCGGTACTCATCGGGGTCGCCACCGCGCTCGGGGTGCAGATCGTCGGCGCGTTGTTGGTGGTGGCGTTGATGGTGACGCCCGCCGCTGCCGCCGCCCGGGTGACGGCGAGTCCGCTGCGCGCCACGATCCTGTCCGTGATCTTCGCCGAGTTGGCCGCGCTCGGCGGCATCGTGCTGTCACTCGCCCCGGGCGCGCCTGTGAGCTTCTTCGTCACCGCCGTCTCGTTCACGATCTACCTCGTGTGTCGGGTGGTGGAGTGGTGGCGCAACAGGGCGGCCAGGGTGAGCACGAACGACGCCGACGACGGTGGAGCACGACGCGAGCCGGTCGGCGCGGCGTGATCGACACCGTGCAGTGCGGTCAGTGCAACATCAACAGGACCTGGAGTTCGCCCACCACGAAACCGATGGCGCCGCCGACGGCGATGAGTTTCCACTCGTCCTGTCGGAACGCGGGGCGCAGTAGGCCTTCGTACTCCAGCGACGTCATGCGCATCATGCGCTGCTCCACGATGTTGGTCACGTCCATCGCCCTGGTGAGGTAGCCGTCCGCGTGGCGGAGGATGTCGGGTAGGCGTTCGAGGACTTTGGTGGCCGCAGCGTCCTTCATCTCATCGAGGCGCTGTTGCCCGATGGTGGCGTGCATCAGCGGGCCCGCGCTTTGCACCTGCTCGTCGATGGCCTCGGCGACGAGCTTCCGCACGATCGCCACCAGCCGGTCGGACTTGGGCCCGTCGAAGATGCCTTCCATGAGATTCCGCACCGTCAACAATTCCCCGGCGATCATGTCGCCGTATTGCCGGGCGACCTCGGCGCGGCGACGTTGGAACAGACCCTGTAGGACGAATCCGCCCGGTAACCGTATCGGGTCCCGTGGAACGAAGATCAATTTGATGGCCAGCCAGTCGGTGAAGAAACCGATGGCGGCACCGAAGATCGGCATGACGAGTGGGTTCTTCGTCAGTGCCCACACGATCGATTGGACAATGCCGAGGATGAACCCGAAATAAATACCCGAACGGGCGATGAACGCCATTTCGGGGCGCGATGTCTCCCTGATCAACTTCACGAGCAGTGCCTTGTTCCGGGTGAGGCGCTGCACGCTCAGGTGTTTGATGTCGAGGATGTCGCCGATGTTGTTCCGCAGTTCGTCCATCACCTGACGGAACAGCCGGGGTGAGGCCGCCTGGATGTGCTTGACCACCAGGTCCTGCGCCATCGGTGGGAGCCGCTGCCACAGCCTCGGATGATGTTCGGACAACACCTCCCTGGTGATGTCGTCGACGGCCTTCAGCAGGGGTTGTTCGATCTCGCGGAGCAGCCGATCAGGGTTGATCCTGGCGAATACGTCGGAGACGTCCAGCACGTTGCGGGTGAGCAGGTCCGTCGCCGTCGCGGCCATCCTGCCGCCGTGCCGGGGCACGACGCCCTGCCAGCCGAGAAACGTTCCTTTGATGCCGACGAATTCCATCGGCCGGAACATCATCTCGATGGCGACCCGTTTGGTGACGTAGCCGATGAGAGCGGCCACCACGGGAATCGCGGCGTAGAGGGGCCAGTTCGCGGCGAGGTCGGCGAGAACTGTCTCCACTACGACCTCCTAGCCGATGTCGGCGAACGGATTTCTCCCGAAACCTTTCAGCGCTGCCGTCCGACAGTTCGCCGGAAAGGACACGCGAGAGTGTGGGATCGGCGACCCGGACTCATTATGGTGGCCGAATGGCTGAAGCGCAGGCATCCCCCACACAAGCGACAACTCCGCAGTTCACCACCGTCTTTCGTGGTTACGACCAGGTACAGGTGGAGGAACACCTCAAAAAGCTCACCAGCGAGTTGGCCAGTGCGGCACGACATCGCGACGAGGCCACGGCATCGGTCGCCGAGTTGACGAAGGCGCTGAGCTACGCGCAGAAGGAACTCGCCGACACCAAGAACGCGCTGGCTCGCATGGTGGAGGACCCGGCAGGTCCCGCCGCCATGACCGAACGGGTCAAGACCATGATGCGGCTCGCCGAGGAGGAGATCACCGAACTCCGGGCGAAGGCCGAGAAGGACGCGGCCGACATGCGCGCCGCCGCCGACGCCTACGCCGAGAAGACCAGGACGAAGGCGCAGGCGGAAGCGGAGAAACTCACGGCGGAGGCCGCGCGGGAGCGGGACCGTCTCGATGAGGAGGCCCGGCAACGACGCGAGGAACAGCGCAAGGCCGTGGAGGAGGAACTCGCCGCCAAACGCAAGAAGGTGGAGAAGGAGGTCGAGGAGCTGCGGCGGATCACCAAGGAGAAGGCCGACGCGATGTTGGCCGAGGCCGAGAGCAGGTTCGCCGAAGCCCGGACGGTGCGTAAGGAGGCCTACGAGTTCCGGGCCGCGGTGTTCGAACGGCTCACCGCGAGTCAGTCGGTGCTGCAGCAGGCCGTCGAACGTCTGGGCGCCGATCCGACTCCGGCGCAGCTCGACGAACAGGACCGACGGAGCGCGGCACGGGCGTCCGCCGATCCGGCCGACGGGGAGAAGCAACCGGCCTGAGCCGACGTCGATAATCGGTTGCCCCGCCGACCCCCGTCGGTGATGGTGTCGTTCATGCGTACCGTGCTCGTGACAGGGGTCAGCAGGGTCGAGGGGATCGGTTTCGCGATCGCGCGGCGGCTGCTCGCCGATGGGCATAGGGTGTTCGCGCAGTCGTGGTCGCCCTACGACGCGACGGAGCCGTGGGGGGCGGATCCGCGCGGCATCGACGGTGTGCTCGCCGAACTCGGCGGTGGCGATTCGCTTGCACACATGGAAGCCGACTTCGCCCATCCTGAGACACCCGAACGAGTGGTTCAGGCGGCGGTGGAACGGTTCGGGTCACTCGACGCTCTGATCGTCAACCACGCCCGTTCCTCCGTCGCCACACTCGACGAGGTGACCGCGGAGGAGCTCGACGAGACATGGGCGGTCAATGTGCGTGCCACATTGCTGCTCGTCCGTGCTTTCGCGGAGCAGTACCGAAAGAACGGTCCGTTCCCCGCCGGTGGACGGGTCGTACTGTTCACCTCGGGGCAGCACCTCGCCCCGATGGCGTCGGAAATCCCTTACGCCGCCACCAAAGGCGCGTTGCATCAGCTCACGTTGACGTTGTCGGACGCCCTCGTCGACGACGGGATCACCGTCAACTGCCTCAACCCCGGGCCGACGGACACGGGCTGGGCGGACGAGGAGCTGACCCGCGCCGTCGCCGCCCAGCTGCCACGCGGACGGTGGAACACACCGGCGGAGGCGGCGGCGGTGGTGTCGTTACTGCTCGGTGAGGACGCCTCGACCATCACCGGGAACGTCGTGGACGCCGAGGCCGGTTTCCGCCGCTGGTCGTTGTAGTCGGTACGGGTGACGCCGAGGTGTGCCGTCACCGCCGACGGTGGCATCGGACTGCCGAAGCGTCGGAAACGGTGCACTATCGACGCGTGGACTCCAACGCCGCAGCAGAGACGTCTCAGGTCGTCGATTTCCAGGCGTACGGCCTCGATGAGAAGTTCCACGGTTTTCGGTGGGTGGATTTCTTCGAAGGTCTGCCGGGGCGACCACCGTGGGCATTGTGGCTCGGGCACCGGAAGCCGGACACCGACGGCGGTGTGCGGGTGGGCACCCTGCCGAAACAGCGGTACGAGTCGGTGATGTGTCCGAACGGCAAGGACCCGTTGGCGGAGGTGGCGTTCAGCGGCGCGTTCGGAGTCGTCAACGTGACCCTGCCGGACAGTTCGGTGCCCAGGCCTGATGGGCTCATCCCCGCGCTCGTGGAACACGCCGAGCAACAGGCTCGCCGCTACGCCGACTGGCCCATCGTGTGGTGGAGCATCGAGGGCGCGGAGGTACGGGCGCGCGTATGGCGCTTCGCCGGAGGCTGGGCCGCGTTCTCGACGGCGCTGGACGACGTGTACCTCGTGGCGGTGGGTGCCGGGATGGAACCGCAGAACCTGTCGTTCGAGCCGATCACCGACGACTCCGCCTACGGGATCGACCTCTCGGCGCCGCTGGACCTCGGCGAACTCGGCAGGCAGAAAAGCGTCAGGCCCGAGGCGTGGCTGCCACCGCCTCGACGCGACGGTTTCCACCCTGACCAACTGGCGTTCGTGTCGGACGAGCCGGGGGCCGTGGAGGAAGCGGGGGCCTGATCCGGCTGCTCCGGCTGGGCGGACGTCCTTGTCCTGCCGGACAGCGCCACTATCCTGAGTCGCCGCCGGTGGTTCGCCCGTCTCCGGGCGGGGCGTCGCAAGAGGGAACCCGGTGGGAATCCGGGACTGCCCCGCAGCGGTGAGTGGGAACGAACGCCGTGGCCGGTCGTCTCGACCGGCGACACCCGCACTGGGCCTTTCGGCCTGGGAAGCGACGGCCGGTAGGGAAACCCGGCGTGAGCCGGTCCGCCCGCGAGTCCGAAGACCTGCCATCGGTGCGCACACCGCCGGTGTGCGCGACCTACCGGACGTTCGAGGGAAACTCCGGCGCGAGGACGACGTGGCGTGGTCATCGTCGTGCTGTTCGCCTGCGAGCTTTTTCGGAACCGTCCGGTGACGCCGTCGAGCTCGCGAGGGGAGAGCCTTGGCCACCACGATCGGAACGACCGTACTCGGTTATCCCAGGATCGGACCGAATCGGGGCAACTCAAACGCGTCCTGGAACGCTATTGGGCGTCGCGGTGCGATGAAGCGGAGTTGAGGGAGACGGCCCGTGCCCTGCGCACGGACACGTGGCGCACCCTGCGGGACGCCGGTCTGGACTCGATTCCCGACACGTTCTCCTGCTATGACCACGTCCTGGACACGGCCGTGACATTCGGCGCCGTCCCACGGCGCTACGCCGACCTCGGGCTGAGCCCGCTCGACACCTGCGATGACGCGGGGCGCGGAGTCCGTGCCGCCGCTGGAGCTGACGAAGTGGTTCAACACCAACTAACCACTACCTGGTTCCCGAGATCGGTCCGGACACCCGGTTCTCGGTGGCCGATCGTGCCGTGGTGGAGTGGTTTCACGAGGCCGTGGAGTCGGGGTGCGCACCCGTCCGGTGTTGGTCGGCCCGGTGACGCTGCTGCTTATATCCGAACCAGACCATGATGCCCCCGGCGGATTCCGGTATGTGAACATTGTGGACAGACTGATCCCGGACTGCGCCGAGCTGTTGCGTGGACTGCACGGTGTGGGCGTGGACTGGGTGCAACTCGACGAACCCTCGTTGCGCAACCTCGTGAACGCCGCCGCGCGGATGCGGAACACGTTGAGTTGACGGCGGCGTCGACTCCGGCGCGCTTTCTGGGGTCAGGCCGGTTACAGCTCGGGTCGTCCTTGGTTACACTGGCAGGCACGTCTCTTCGCGACGATCAACGTCCCCCAGGCCGGGATCGGGGTTCCCGCGAAGGGGATGACTCCGCGAGCGACGTGGTCCTTCGTCGCCCCGACCACCGCTTACTGCCGAGGACCCGCGTTTGTGTGCCCGTCCGGCCACGCCGCCACGGCATCGGGCCACCGACCCCGCCACGGTGGAACGGATCGTCGCCGGGCTCCGTCGGTTGTGGACCTCCACTCGAGACCCTGGGCGAGCTCCGTCGCGTCGGGCGAAGGCCGACTCGCCCTCGTCCGTGCCACGACGGGCCGCAAGTGCGTCCGCGCGGACCGCGGAACCGCGGTTTTCAGAACTGGTAGTACAGGAACGGGCTGAACGTTCCCGTCGCCACCAGGATCGCGGCGTAGAGCGCGCCGATCGTCATCACCGTGACGCGCAGGACCATGGCCGGGGTGGTGCGCGACGACTCCAGAAGCGGCCCCGTGACCGGATGGGCGGGCAGGAAGAACACCGCCATCGCGCCCAGCAGCAACACCAGTCGCTGGTTCGTGACCGCGGCCTCCACCGCCTCGGTCAGACCGGTGAAATCAGGCAGCAGCATGTTGCCCAACATCGTGAACGCGTAGCCGAGGTCGGGTGCGCGGAAGAACACCCACCCGAAGATCACGAGTACCAGGGTGAGCGCCCGACGACCGATGACGGCGCCCGGGGTCTTGGGGGAGGCGCTCCAACCGGTGGAGCGTTCCACGACCAGCAGGATGCCGTGATAGGCGCCCCACACCACGTACGTCCACGCAGCGCCGTGCCAGAACCCCGTCAACAGGAACACGATCCACAGGTTGCGGTACGTCTTCGCCGCACCGCCCCGGTTACCGCCCAGCGGGATGTACACGTAGTCGCGGAACCACCGCGACAGCGACATGTGCCAACGTCGCCAGAACTCCGTCACCGTCACCGACGAGTACGGGCGCGCGAAGTTCTCCGGCAGCCGGAAACCCAGCATCCGGGCCAGTCCGATGGCCATGTCGGAGTACCCGGAGAAGTCGAAGTACAGCTGCAACGTGTACCCGATCGCGCCGAGCCACGCGATCGCGAACGTCATGTCCTCGGCCGGGGTGGAGAAGCAGGCGTCCACCATCGGCGAGAGCGAGTCGGCGATCACCGCCTTCTTGCACAGCCCCAACGCGAACCTGGGAAAGCCCGCCGCGATGTCGTCCAGCCGGTGGGAGCGACGCTGGGGCAGCTGGTCGGCGATCTCGTGGTAGCGCACGATGGGGCCCGCCGCCAGTTGGGGGAACATCGAGATGTAGGTGCCGAACGACACCGGGTTGCGCAGCGCGGGACGTTCTCCTCGGTAGATGTCCACCACGTACGAGATGTGGTGGAACGTGAAGAAGGAGATCCCGATCGGCAGCGCCAGTTCGACGATGGGGAAGTCACCGCCGAACAGTTGGGTGAACCAGGCGATCTGTTCGGTGGCGAAGCCCGCGTACTTCCACACCAGCAGGATCGACAGGTCGAACGCGACCACGCCGATCAGCAGCCATCGTCTTTGCCGCTGCGGACGCAGGTTCCACGGGTCCGGCTCCAGAGCAGGACCGGCGAGGTAGTTGACCACCATGCAGATCAGCAACAGCAAGGTGAACGCGCCCGCGCCGGTGGCGTAGAAGATCAGACTGCCGATGGCGACGATGCCGTTGCGCCAGCCCCGTGGCAGTACCACCACCGCGATGAGGATCGCGGGCATGAAGTACCACAGGAACAGTGGCGAGACGAACGACATCCAAAAGCCCCCCGATCACACGTGCGCACCGTGACTTTAACGGAAGGCTGTCCCCCGATGAGGGGACATGCCGATGGCTGGCAGGCTGCGTAGCCGTGTCCGCAGGTTGCGTAGCCGTGTCCGCAGGCTGCGCAGTCGTGTCCGCAGCGTGCGGGGAGCTCACACCGAAGGCCGCGGCCGTACCGGAGTGCTGCCACACCTCATGCGCCCTTTCCGGGCCGGTCAAGCGTGCCACCGGTGCAGTGCCATGTCGATACCCGCCGACACCTCCGCCGACGCGGTGACCTCACCGTCGTCAACGAACCGCTCGGGACCCCGTACCACCTCGTTTGTGGGGTCGAGCTCGTCGAGCGCCTTCCCGTGGTCGTGACGGGCCGACCGTGCAACACGCCGGCGACGGTATGCCCGAGCGGCTCCCGTGCACATGCCCGTCAGCAACGGCACGCGGCCCCTCGTTGTTTGCGCAACCCACGCGAGCTGGCGTTCGTCGGATTCACACCCGTCCCGCGGCACGGCGGCGACGGGCGATCTCGGCGAGCAGTACGGCACCCGCGACTGAGGCGTTGAGTGATTCGACTCCCGACGCCATCGGGATCGACACGGTGAAGTCACACGTCTCACGCACGAGGCGCGACAGGCCCCGGCCCTCGGAACCCACCACCACGACCAACGGGTCGACGTCGATGTTCATGGTGTCGATGTCCGTGGACCCGTCCGCGTCGAGTCCCGCGATCAGCAGTCCTTCCGCGGCCCACTCCTTCAGTTGGCGGGTGAGGTTGGTGGCCATACCCACCGGCAGCCGCGCGGCCGCCCCCGCGCTCGTGCGCCATGCCACCGCGGTCATCCCGGCGCTGCGCCGACTCGGCAGCAGCACACCGTGGGCGCCGAAGGCGGCCGCCGAACGGATGATCGCCCCGAGATTGCGTGGGTCGGTGACCCCGTCGAGCGCCACGAGCAGCGGCGGTTCGCCGGACTCCCGCGCAGTCTGCAACAGTTCGTCGGGCGTGGCGTAGGAGAACGGCGG
>SMEZ01000214.1_pt1 | contig 24317 bp, 20 predicted proteins | sample 2456351 | NCBI WGS metagenome assembly SMEZ01 (sample SAMN10132605, study PRJNA489261) | soil metagenome | isolation source: day120 antibiotic-loamy sand soil ammended with composted manure from dairy... | place: USA | collected 2015-04-01 | reverse complement strand
CTACTGTAATTATATTAAAACCACCTTCCCCTGCGGAGCTACTACGAATCCTACTAATCATTCCGGTTGGATTTCTCTTTCTGGGACTTCAGGTCTCGCCACTGGTGTCAAGTTAGGGTATAATTCTTTCAATTCCTCTGATATTCCTTTATTCAGATAATATCTCAAGTTAAGAATTTTTATAAATTCTTGTTCACTTAAAGAAGATTCATTTTTTAGAATTAAAACTATTTGTCTAAATAATTCGAAATCAGCAAATTTTTTAGTTAATAGAGGATAAGCTTCAAAATGTGGTATCTAGATCTCGTACATTTAATTTAATTTGGAAAAAGGGCTGTAATCTTCAACCTAGTTTGTACCCTTTAGCTTTAAAAATCTTAACACCAAAGGAACCTTCCCCATCTGTGAAACCTGTTATTCATTGAGGATGTAGTGGACTACTACTATCTTCGCGAAGCGATGAACTATAATGTCTTCTGAATGTTTGAAAGTTTACCTTTCCAGCTGCACAATGTAACTCGTAAAATGTAGGTAATGTACCTAAAATATTGTAAATATTCATAACAATTTTAATAATAAAATCAATAATTATGAATCTAATAATTGAAATAAATACGGTTGTAGTATAATAATCAGCCAATGTTATAGAATTTAGATGGTTAGCCTCTGCGAGATCAAACGGAGCCCGATTAGTTTCTGCCACAGATCCTATAAAAAATATAATAAATACAGGCAATAAAGGCAATACATATCAAACAGCTCTTTGAGATTCAGTATTTACAGTAAGATTTAAACTACCTGTTAACATAATAACTAAAAGTATAGCAGAACTTAATACTAGTTCATAACTGATTAATTGAGCTGTACTTCTTAAAGAACCTAAGAAGGCATATTTACTGTTAGCACTTCATCCTGCTAACAATATACCATATGTAGCTAAAGAAGACATAGCTAACATATAATATATACCTAAACTGAAATCACTAATAGTTAATCCTGGTCCATATGGAATAACTGCATACCCTAAAAGGGCAAAAATTACTGTAATTACAGGACCTAAAAAGAATAATATTATGTTAGCTTGTGTAGGTGCCACATATTCTTTTATTAAAAGTTTTAATAGATCAGCAAACGCTTGAAGTAGTCCATAATACGAATCTCCCCCTTTAACCATTTACAAGAAGCTCTTCTTCTTAAAATACAGGTAAAGTTAGGGGCCTTCTCCCTAAATAATAAAAATATTATCCATTTAACGGATATCCCTTACTGGTGCTGCTTCCTTCCTTACTTCGTAATACTTCGTAGGAGCAAGCTAAAGCTACCCTGTAAAGATAATATCCTGTACTCTTTCGAGTAGGGTCTGACTATATCTTAAGTATTATTATTATTAGTAATAATACCAACCACCGTTTAGTCGATGAACTGCATACCTAATTCCTTAGCTTTGATTTTATCATTGAATGAATTAAGAGAGTATTACTCACTAGGCCCTTCGGTTTTCACTTTTCAAAGTCAAAACTAAAAAGTCCACCCCCTTGTAAGGGATTAATTCTTTAAAGCCATCCGGAAAAACTAGGCACTTGGCTGCAGATTGCCTATTTCCTTTCGTGCATCTATTTCTGTTTCACTATACCTCTGGTCGTTAACCGAGCCATAAGTTAATTACTTAACTTACTTAGTCGAAATAGCTTTAAGGCTTCCCTGTCAATTTGGCGATTTTTAATTAAAGCGTTTTTGCTAAAAGGCTAAGCACTTAACGCTTTAAATGAGGCCTAGTAAAGATTCTTACTCTTTACCCTTTAATAAACTATTACTTTATCCTTTAAAAGTAGTATAAAAGTATAACCCTTTATAACTTTTATCGGAATCTAAATATTTACTAATAGTCTTAGTACTAATATTTAAACTTTTAGATGCTAAAAATTTAGTAGTACGAAGTACGGATAGCCGTACTTCGTAAGGCTAGCCGTACTTCTTAATTTCATTAGAGGCTAAGCAAGGCTAGCCGTACTTCTTAATTTCATTAGAAGCTAAGCAAGGCTAGCCGTACTTCTTAATTTCATTAGAAGCTAAGCACTGCTGCTAATGAAATTAAGCCAGCCATAGCAAGCTACAGCAAGCCAGCATAATTTATTAGAAGCAGTAGCTTCTAATAAATTACTAGCGGTGCGTTAGCGGTGCGTTCCTTACTTCGTAGTACTTCGTAGGAGCAGCAGCGCTTAATTTATTAGCAAGCTCCTAATAAATAACCGAAGGAGGAGCTCCTTCGGACTCTAAATTATCCAATTCACTACTAAATAAATAATTACCCTCAAGACCCCCTTTAATTCACTTGTCAAGATGATTGTTTATAACAGTATGATGGACATTTAATACTTTATTGCACTTATAGAGTCATAGATAGTTTTAACTACAGTACCATCTGCTTTTATAGAGTACATTCATACTTTTTTAGCTATGGTACGGTCTAAGTCTAGCCCTTGTGTAGCATCACTAACTAATTTCTCTGTTATTTCGGAATACTCTATCAGTTAAAAATAAATTACCTTTATATGGAACATATGTATTTAAATATAGACTTATGGTTTCTCTACTTATACTTAAATATTTGGATAACTGATTAATACTATCAAATGCAATATAGTTAGTACTAAGTTCTCCATTAACATATTGATAAAGATAAACGGGGTATACCTTTATATTTATTCTCAAAGTTAGACTCTAATTGTCTAAGTTTTAATATTTCATATATTGAATCAAAAGTTTGAGTATCATTTAAATTACTTTTAAATATAGTATTTAACAATGGTAAATATTTTTATTTATCTCAACCTACAGCGTTAGCAAATGCATGAAATCTATCTTTTAAATTAATATTAAGGTGAGCTTTAAATCTTTTTTGGAAATCCTTAGCTCTCCCTATATAATAAATATTAGAATCACTTTTATAAGTAAACGCATAGATACCACCTTTATCTTTTAAATCCTTAAAAAATGTATTAAGAGCAGTTGAAGATCGCAAATCTTTACAAACACTTACAACTTTTTCTACGAAGTACGAAAGGTTTAACAGGGGCTTTCCTGTTGAGATATAATTCGCCGATTCTTTCATTATCTGTTGAGCTATGATATGACCTTTTAAAAGAGATATTCGCTTTAAGTTGACCTACAACATTAGGACCTAATCTTCTTTGCATACTTCCCATAGTTTTTCTTTCTGCAATTGTTACATAAGCAACACCCACCAAGGCAGGAACTAATACCAAAACAACTTCAATTAATGAAATAATAGTAGGAGAATAATACATAGGAAATTAAAAAAAAAATGTAAATAGTGGAGATAAAAGAGATTGGCTCGTAAACTGTTATGCCAGCAGGAATTTTGCATTTACCCACTTTCCCTACTCGTGATTATGTATATACTCTAACTATATATTACCTTAAGGGTATAATTTAAATAAAGAGTTTTTAATAAAGCTAACAAATAAAAGTTGACTTATATTAATAATAAAATTATTATCTTTTACCTTATTATTATCTCTTTATTTTTATACCAATTATTTGTGCGTGCTAATGAAATTAGCGTGCGTGCTAATGAAATTAGCGCGTGCGGAGCTAGCACTAATGAAATTAGCGTGCGTGCTAATGAAATTAGCGTGCGGAGCTGCTGCTGCTAGCACTATTTGCTTTTATTATTTTCTTCCTTCTCTTCTTCTTCTTAATTCTTCTTGTATAGCTATTTGTTTCTCGGTCATCTCGTCAGTTAATTGTGCTGAGTATTCATCTTTATTATAATCCTCCGCCATCGTTGCTCCTATAACTCTAGTTCATATTAAAGCATCTTCCAACTCTTCTTCAGATGCTGCTTTTAGTTCATCCTTTTTAATATCGTCAGATAAAGCAAGACCACTTCCAGAACCTGAACCAGCAGAATCTTCAGGTATTGCCCCTTTACCTTTTTTTTTCTGCAGTATTTCTAGTTCCAGAATCTGAACCAGAAGAATCTTCAGGTCTTGCAATCCCTTTACCTTTACCTTTCTCTTCAGTATATCTAGTACCAGAATCTGAATCTTCTCCCCCATCAGGTCCTTGACCAGACATCATTGAACAAGTCATAGGTAATTTCTCAGATTCAAGTGTTTCAGTTATATATTCCATAATACCTTTAACAAAAAATCTTGCGAACAATGCTATAAGACCTACAATTAAATCTCCAGGTATATCAACATTGACTACATTTGTTGTTATTATACCAGGGAGTGATAGAGTAAACATTATAACTTGAGGTACTATGAAATGTCTTAATGTATAAACAAGTACAAACATAGTTAATGCGTACCCAATATTAGATATAGTAAAATATTTACATAATTTTCCTTTACCACCGTACAAAAAACCCGCCGCTTTGTAGTGGTAAACTAACAAAAGCATGCGGTTTAGGAGGACTACTTAAAGCTCACTCTAAACTAGGATAACTTCTGTTTAAAGAAGCTTGTAAAGTATCAGTATAAAATTGTGGACTTAATCAAGGATATCTTCCGGCATATTCACCTTCCATTAATTGAAGGTATACAACATATAAGAATAGTCAAGCAGCTACTACACTTACTATAGATCCTAAGCTACTTATTAAATTTCATCCTGCAAATGCATCAGGATAATCACTAATTCTTCTAGGCATTCCTTGTAAACCTAGGAAGTGTTGAGGGAAGAAAGTAAGATTAACTCCTATAAATAAAATTCAGAATTGTACTTTTGAAAGTGTCAGGTTATAATTTAAACCTAACATTTTAGGTATTCAATAATATCATCCACTAAACATTGCGAATACCGCACCCATACTTAATACATAATGGAAATGCAAATTATACTTTGAGTATAAATTTTGGACTGTCTCTTTACCTGTGTTATAGTATTTTTTACTATTTATCCTTATTTACTAGATATTTTCTAACAAAAGGAACTTTATATCATAGTGGATTTTCATATTTTATTCAATCTATAATAAAGTCTGAATATATTTTATGCTCTTCACTATTTATAGGAGATGTTTTATATTTTCTAATTTCTATAAAAGGTTTTATTTTGGTTACTCTATAGAATTTCATATCACAATATAATCTATTATGCATAAAATAATCATAGATAAATGGCATACTATTAACGTTTTGATATTTGATTGCAATAGATGTGTAGTCTTTAGAGCCTCCTAGCTTAGAAGATTTTCTACGTTTAAGAATAGTTGGTTTACAGTTTAATATAGTATTATCGAAATTTAATTTAGATGTATATTCATTATATTCGAATTCTAAATTACATTCTATTCTATTCCCAGCATAATTAAAAACTATACTTCCGTCAGTATCGACTAGACCTGAAAAATATGGATCATATAATCCTATATTATAATTAGGTTCAATATAATCTATATTGTATAAATTACAAGCCTCTTTAAAACCAGGTACTTTTATTCTAATTAAACCATTTAGATTCTTAATAATATACATCATATCTTCTTTAGTTGAGACTACATATATAGAATAAGGCTTGTTTTTATCAGCTCTAATTCTTCCAATATGCAAATAATCTTGTATACGTCTTAATATTCTAATATCCCTGTTATGTAATTTGATTCTTATTTGTTTAAGAACTCTTTCCTTGCTAGTAGGATTAACTCTAATATCAAAATTCCCATCACCATCTATTATACCTGCAAATCAATTTCAAAATTTATAATCTTCATTATCAGGTAACTGACGTACAGTCTCTGAGAATCCTTTTCAGTTTTCTGCTGATTGTATATTCACAAGCCCCACCGGACTCGTTGCAGTATTGTTATTTTGACTATTCAAAAGAATATTACTATTCCTACTAGCATCTAATTTTGAAAGATAAGACGTATTAATGAATAGTAAACAATACACAAATAATATAGTTCCCAGCATATAGTCAGTTGCAAAATAATCCTTTGAAGAAAAAAAATTATTTTGGCCCTTTTCCAGTTGAGCAACAACGTAGTAAGTATCGTGGAATGCGATATCTAAAGATGCATTAGCCAACATAACTCCACTTACAAATAAAAATTCATTAATCATTTATTCTTTCATAACTAAATATATAATTGCCATATACAGCACCTAATTGAGCATATTTTTTTATAGTACTATGGCTTATATTTAAAGCTTTTTGTGCTTCTGTTACTCCGTCATATTTACATAAAAACTTTTTATTAATATCATATACAAATACTGCTTTTCTTATATGACTGTTATTATTTATATTTGATATTAATTCATCCGATTCTTTAGAAGTTCAATCAGCTATAATGGGAGTATCTGATATATTATAAGGTAAATAGGTAAAATATCATTCTCCTCTAAATATAGTTTGTTCCTTTATAAAATTAACTATTGTAGAGTGATTAGATTTAATTAATTTAGCTAAAGTCAAAACAGAAGGAAAAATAACTAACAATTCTTTAAAAGAATTATAAACATAAACAGGGTAAGCCGAATTAGCTTCTATCATTCTTACCTTAGTTTCAATGGAATGACTTTTATTATAAAAAGGATTATTTTCACCTGTTAAAGCTTTTGCTATTAAAGTTTTAGTTAAATCACTATGTACTCTATTTTTAGCTAATTCCGCTAATAGTTTTTTAGTTTCTTCAGTATGCTTATAACCTAAAGAAGAATAGCCTTGTTTTAATACATTATAATAAGGAGCTACCTTTGTTATATAATAAGTTTCTCTTATTACTAAAGATTTAACTTCCACGTGTTCTAATATTAATAAAGTAAAATTAGCTTGGCCATATTTTAATAAAGCTTTTACAATTGGCATATTCACATTTTGTCTACCTTTTAAAAAGGAATTGTTAAGATAATTTTTCATTCTAGAAGCTAAATTAATAGAACTTCCTACATAAGAATGCCCATTTATTTTATTTATTAAACAATATACACCTGATTTATCTTTTTGATCCTTTAAAATTTGAGCTCTATTTGCTTTAAAGTTCTCATATAATACTACAGGTTTTAAATCTTTAGTCTTGTCTTCCTCATCATCATTTATAAATGATGATGAAGTAGAATAGTGACGAATAATAAAATTATTATTTTTATATAAAGGAGAGTTATAAAATGATAAATAAATTAATGAATTTTTATTTAACGGACTATCTCTTCCTGCGGCTAAAATTACGATTACGCCGCAGGGATCACGTGTAGTCTCTGAGGATCCTACTAAGGTGCTTAACACCTGTTGGTTTCCTGCTGATTGTTCAAAATTATACATTTTTACTGAATTTAAATAGAACTCTAGTAGTATAATTGTCAGAACTTCCCAGCATATAGTGATCTTTAAAGGGAGAGCTAAGTGGATTATTAACCCTCCAATTGTGAACATAAATACAAAACCTAAAGCAAATAACATAGATGGAGTTAATTTTATAGAACCTCCATAACATGTAGCTAACCAGCTAAATATTTTAATTCCTGTAGGAACTGCAATTATTAATGTAGCTGCCGTGAAATAAGCTCTTGTCATAGAATATGATATAAATAACAAATTATAATATTTAATTATAATTTATATTTATATTTTGGACTATATCTTAATATAACATAGTAAATATACTACATTATATTTCTTGCGTATTAGTCTCTGAGGATCCTTTGGTTGCAATACTTTTAATTTTCTTTATACCTTCGTTTTCTAAATGTTTACCTTCTGTTATCATAATATAAACTTTTCTAAATTTTAGGTAATCTACATATTTACCTCCAAATAGTCTATAATTATCAAAGTAATTAATTATATGGAATGCTGTTTTAAACCCTGTGCTTTTATAACATCATATTCCTGAACTATCTTGAGAAATATTACCCATTTTTAAGTTATTATATAATAGTTTTAAAGGTATATCATCATTCTGTTTTAAAGAATATTCAAGTCTAACGCTATAACCTGTTTTATGTGTTTTACTTTTGACAACACTTATATGAAAACAACCATCAGCTTGAGTAAACCCTGCCAATCAATAATTATCTAAAGATAATGTATAACTAGGAGGTAAAATATTTAAATTAAAATTTTCAGCATAGTTATGTTTAATCAATTGATCAAATTTAGAATTACTTACAAATTTACCATTTATTAAAGATAATATAATTGATAAACCTGTTTTATTTTTACAAATATATCTTACTGCTTTTTTATTCTTAATTTTGTAGACATTCCCGTAACCAATTTGTTTTTTAATATAATAAGCCAAAGATATATCACTTTCAGCAAAAACGATTTGTAATTCATTTTTACCGAATCAACCATCACCTTCAATTAAACCAGCTAAAAAATAACCTAATTCATCCTGATTAAGATCTTTATTGACCTTCCGGATATGTTCAGATAGTTTAGATAAACTAGTGTATTTATTATAAGTATTCTCAGTACTAGCCGTAGCTTTTGTACTAAAACCAAAGTTTCCTGCTGATCTCCCCTCTTTATTCAATAAGTAAATTTTTCCGAACGTAAATGAAACGAGTGGATTACTTATTAAGGGATTCCCAGCATATAGCAAGATTTTTACCGTGAACACAAGTTTATCCACGTCTAGACCTACTGTATACATGTGCAAACTTAGATAGGTGCTTTCTAATTTTAATATAGCTTGACCTAGGTGTTTTTTTAATGTCTTGATCATTTAGATATAAGTCGTAACCCTTTATATCAATCCCTTTTCACCAACCCGTTCTTAATTAACGGACTACTAAGTTCCGACTGTACATTCGCGAGCATTTCAGCTCTACGTTGGTGAACCAGTCTGTAGCGATGATCCTAGTCACCGACGGTCTTCAACTAAGGGTATTGTTAACCGTTTTCACCATGTCCGGTTATTATTTAAAACATATTTATCAATATGTAATGCATCGTGTTCCTCTGGGAAGTTGCCACGAATAATAATAACTAGGTGGGATTTTTTAACCCACTCCACCAAATCAAGATATTAATGACTTCAAACAATAAATCCTAATATTCCAATAGACATCATGGCATAAACCCAAACTTAGTTATCTGAAGCAGACTTGCTCTGCAAGTGTTTCTTAGTACTGGCCGTACCTACCTAAATAGGACTTACCTAAAAAGGACTTTCACACTAATAACCTTTAATGGTTATTCTAAGTTCCGACTGTACATTCGCGAGCGTTTCAGCTCTACGTAGGTGAACCAGTCTGTAGCGATGTACTTAACCACCGACGGTCTTCAACCAAGTAGTCGTTAACCGTTTTCACCTTGTCCAATTGCTATTTACTGTTAACTAAAATATTTATGCCTTCTTCAAAGGCTTTAAATTAATTGAAGATTATTGTAGTAACAATCAACTTGTAATTCCGTTAAGTCGTTAAATTAAGTATAATAGCAATTAAGTAGGATTCTCACCTACGGTACAACATTGGCCGATTACTATATAATATTTTATTTTTTTTTGCTAGATACTCAGGGTGCTAGTAGGCTCCTTGCTAAGCGCTTAATTTATTAGTGCTAATGAAATTAGCGTTGCTTACGAAGTTATGCTACTGCTGCTTCTAATAAATTATGCTTGCTTAGCTTAGCTTGCTTCTAATGAAATTAAGCAGCACTAATGAAATTAAGCAGCACGCTTGCTTAGCTTGCTTATAATGAAATTAAGCAGCAGCACTAATGAAATTAAGCAGCAGCTAGCGCTTAATTTATTAGAAGCTAGCACTAATTTAAATCTAGGCACGTATAAAGATACAAATACTAGGTATACTTTTATTTGCATTAGTAACACTAAATATCTAACTAAGGCTCCGCCTTAGCATTAATCATAAATTACGATTAATTATTTATAGATTTAGCTAACTCTTTAATTAATTCTATTCCACCTTCTTTTAAATGTTTTTTTTCTAATAGCATATCACGAATAGATTTTCACTTAATAAATGCGGATAATTTTTTCCCTTTAGGTGGATAAGCTAAAAAGTAATCTACTACCACAGCATTTGACTTAATAGATCCAACAGTGAATCTAAACATACCTATATCTGGAGTTTTTTGAATATTACCTACACCAAAAAGATTTTTAATATATAATATGATTGATTCCTCCTTCTGCTCCATAACAAAACGAACACGAACTAATTGGTATATGACTTCTTTTACTCCTATATTCCCTTCGCTATCGATAATATTTTTTTTAGTCTTCTGATTTACAACTCCTACCATAAAAGAACCTTCAGCTGTAGTAAAACCAGATAATCAACTATCATTTAAAGTAGGTCTAAAAGGATTAGGATTAAAGATCAACTTTACCGAATCAGCATTTAAAACATCTATTCATGATTTTAATTGATTTATTTTATTTTTAGTAGCAAATTTACCGTTAAATAAAATAGCTAATTTTAAAATATCCTCTTTAGAAGTAACACGGAATCTGTAAGCATTAGAAGAAGAATCAAAATAAACCCTACCAAAACCTAATGTAGATTGAATTTCTAGTAAAATATCTTCTTCTTTTTGAGTTAAACAAAAAAAACAACTTCTATTATAAGTATGTAGTCCTCCATCTCCTTCAGTAAACCCAATAAACCAAGTTAATCAATCAGGATCTATATATTTATGTACATTATAAAAATCATTAAATGGAGTTTGCTTAGTACTAAAGAAATATTTTTTGTGTTTCTCTTTAAATAAAAATAACCACCCCTTCTTCGCACCCTGAGCAACATTTGATAATCCTCCTAATAAAGCAATAAAATAAAAATTATTATAACAGTAATAAAAAAAATTTATACCTATGTACTAATCATAAAAATTAAAAATCATATTTAAATATCTACTCTCTACACATACATTTAATTTATATCCTGCTTTTTTAAAAAAGCTAAGCTAATCCCTCCCTATCCTCACCCACTATTAATATAGTAATAATAATAAAGTTTTGAACTTACTTAAACAAATATTAGTATACTTAGATAATTATATAAATTAACTAAATGAATTAATGTTTATTTGTAGAGAGAGATAAATATATTTGAGTTTAATTTTATGAAATTGGACCATCTCTTGATCAACAAATTTATATATTATTATTCTTTTTTAACTATTTATCCATAAAACTATTTCATTTTATCATAAAATATTTTCAAGCTTTACCTAAAACTGTTTTCTCTGAAACACTATGTGCACGAAGATTTCTAAGTCTATAAAAATCATTAACCATAGAGATTCTCATCATTTTTTCAGATCTACATGGATTAACTTTAAAATAATCATTTACTAGGGCTAAAACTTCTTTTTTTCTGTAACAATTTCATTTAAAAGCTTCTTGTTTAACCATAGGATATATTCTACCTCCATATAATTCAACTAAAGCCTCTAATAGAAATCTGTTTTTTTGAACAGCTGTAATAAATAATTGACCAGATGCTTCATTAAAATAAATTGAACCATCTGTATCTATAAATCCAGCTAATCATCCGCTATAGTAAGTTAAAGGCTTAGGATCTTTTAAGATTACTCCATAAATTTCACAAATTCTACCTAATTGTAGTATTCTTATAGGGTTTCTTATTAAACCGTTAATTTTATTAATTAACTTTAATAAACCTTCTTTATGATGAAGTCTATATCTAAGATGATTATTTCCACTTATTAATTTCACAGATCCTCCAAATTTTTGTTTTATTAAATATAAAATCTTTTTATCTCTAAGTTGTGTAACAATTTCTAAACTACAATACCCTTTCTTAGAGACTAAAAAACAACCATCTCCATCAATAATTCCAGCTAATCACTCATAAAATCTTTCATTTTCTTTCCCTGCGTTATTTTTTTTTAGCGAAGCTGCAAAGTTATGAGAAGATTTAGGTTCATTAGCATCCTCTTCATCATATTCATCAACTTCGTCATTAATGTAATCTTCTTTATTGATTTCAGAGTTATCTGATTCTTTTATTTTTAAAGTTATATTTTCAAACAAAGTGGCGACATGAAACAATACATAATTTAGTTTTATTCTTAAATTTACTAAGTACAAGGTATTATAGTGCTTTAAGCTATTAAATAATAAAGCAAAGTTTATAGTTAAAATAGATAAATAGTTTGTAAAAAGTAAAGTTGATCACAAACGTATGGCCTCTGAGATTCCTACTAGCATGCTTAACCCGATAAATTCTTTTATATCAGGTTTGAAGTTTTCACTTCGTGCGTTGGTTATCTGCGGGTTATCATAAATTACTAAGATTTTTACTATTGAATTTATAAATTTTCAATTAAACGGAGTACTTAGTAATATTCCTAAAAAGGAGCTGACTTTCCTGCATATAGTTTGTTGCATTAATAAATGAATTTTTATTAAAGAGCTACATATGTAACCGAATACTGATTTATTGGAATAAGTAGATATTGTTGTACTTATTATTCCAAAAGCTGGTATAATTAAAATATAACAATAACTTTGATTAATCGAATAGTTATTTATCATAATCTATAATAATTAATGCTCAAAGACTTTTACATCTTTGTTAGGACTTTATCTTGAATTGTATCATTATTTAAGTTACTTATTGAATTTTTTAATTTTATGATTTTTTTTATACCTCGATCCGTTAAATGGTCTTTATTCTGTACTAATACATAGACTTTTCTTCATTTTATATAATCGATATACTTACTAGATTGTAAATGAAATTTATCAAAATATTTTATAATTTTTCTAGCTGAACCATAACTAGATGAATCATATGTATAACTATCTTTGGCTTTATTATAAGAAAGGTTCCCTCCTCAAAAATTTCTTATTAAGATATCTAGTTTTTAAATTTATTATTTGAAAAGTAGCACTCGCATCCGAAAATCCTGCTAATCAATGATTATTTAAACAATTTGAATCATTTAATTTAAAATCTATTTTTAAAGAAAAATTAGGTCCAGGTCCATTTAATATATAATTCTTAACAGCATCGTATTGGATTTGTGTTCTAAGTTTACCATTAATTAAATTCAATACTTTTTCTAATCCTGCACGTTTTGTTATAATTAGTAAAATAATTTTTTTAGATTTTACTTCCTTTACTGACCCGAAACCTAATCGAGTTCTTATATAATAAGCCAAAGAAACATCAGATGAATCAAATGCAATAACCAGTTGTTGTCGCTGTAGCTTCGCTGTATACAGCAGAGTAGCTTCGCTACTAAAATGACCATCACCATCTATTAAACCAGCTAAATAATGCCCAAATTGATTATCGCTTAGAGGCTTTAAATGTCTAGTATTATGTACAGAGATAAGTTTTACATTTTCCGTATTAGATACAATTCCGTTGCGTAAAGTCTCTGAGGTTCCACCCTCCAGGCTGTGCCGAGACGGGTTACCTGCTGATAAACTTCATTGTTCTAACATTTTTACTTTATAATTTAAAATGGAGTAGTTAAAACTAACTAGCGAAGTTGTCCCAGCATATAGCAACGTTAAGAAGCCTATATATTTAACTTCTGGATGCTTCATTGTTATAATTACAATGATGGACTATATCTTCAACTAATCTCATTTTTTTAAAAAAGCTTCTCAAGCTTTATGGTATTCACTAGTTTTTTTATAAGCCTTTTTTAAAATATTCAATTAAATTAAGTATATCTTCTTTCTTTGTAACATATCACTTAAAAGAACCATGTCCACCTCTATCAATATAAATATTACCTCCAAATAATTCAACTAAAGGTGTAAGGATTTCAGAAGTCTTTTGACCCGCAGAAATAGATAGTTGTCAATTAGAACTATTTATAGTAATAGTTCCATCGGCATCAAAAAATCCAGAAAATCAACCGTTATCTAAAGTTAACTTTTCAGGATATTTTAAAGGTATGTCATATTTTACACAAATATAATTTAATTGTATTAATCTAATAGAGTTTCTTAGATGCCCATTTACATCATTAATTAGATTTAATAAACCTTCTTTATGATGCAATCTATATCTTAATGCTTTAGCACCTGATCTTAATTTAATTGAACCTCCGTAAACATTTTTTACAGCTTGTAAAGCTCGTTCATCTCTAATATCCATTGTAATTTCTAAACTTGCATAACCTTTTTTTGATAATAAAAAACAACCGTCGCCGTCTATTAGTCCGGCTAATCATTGTTTAAATCTTAAATCCTTCTCGGAGTTTTTTCTTAAACTATGAATTGATCTTGTGTTTAACAAACGTATGGCCTCTGAAGTTCCTACTAGCGTGCTAAGCGCGTTGGTTACTTGCGAATTATCGTAAATTATTAGGATTTTTACTATAGCGGTGTACAATAAAGTACAACTTATGATAATAGTACCTAATAAATATAAAACGAACTCCTCGCTTATAGTTTGTTGCAGTAAATTTAATAATTTAAAGGGCCACCTTTGACCAAAGAATCCATTTTCTCCAAATTTAACTTATCATCCTTATGGATGTTCTCTTGTTAAATCTAGGTACCATAATATATATTATGGGCTTGTGAACGTACGTCTCAGATTAGACGTATGTCGGAGAAACCGACCAGTCTGTAACGGTCACTTAAATAACCGACGGTCTTTAAATGAGAAAATTTATTGACCGTAAACACTAGCATTGCTAATATATATAAACTAATTTTCCTTATATTAACTATAGGCTGTATACAGCGCTATATATAACCGAAGGTTACTAAAATATTTAGAGTTAATATGAACAATAATATATACTTAATAGTATATACACTGAACTTAAGAGTTGCAATTAGCTGTAACTATATATTAACTAAATTTAAGGTATATTCTAGATGAATATTTGCTCTTTTAGATCTAATATCTTTTTTCATCTGTCTTAAGAGCTTCATAACTTGGCGTTAAACCTTAACTTGTTTTCCCTAATATCTTAATCATATTTATTTATTAATCTGGCTTTTTCTATCATTTCCGCTCTACAAGTAGGATCTAAATGTCGTTTATTTAACAAATTATTATACATTTCTTTTCATAAGTTATAGGAAATTGCTTTTTTAGAACGTAATGTATGATTATCAAAATAAGGAAATATGTTTTGACAATTTTTTACTCCTCCTATTCTATATTCATATACATTATCTACTGAATGGTTAGATACAATTCCTCCATTAAATAAAATGCACAAATGTTGTAATACTCCAATATTTTCTTTTCATTTTTGAGCAATATTGAAATTAAAACTAAACCCTTTATGTTTTCCAGATAGGATTGAACAAGTAAAACAACCTTCAGCATCTGTAAATCCCGCTAATCAACTATCATTTAAACTAGGTAAAATCTCTCTATTTTTAAATTCTACAGAATCTAATCTTATTCTACCTTGAGTAACTCAATTATTAAATCCTTTAACAAAGTTTGCAAATTTTGTTTTTCTACTAGGTAAAATAAGATTACCATTGAATAAATGAATGATTAATTCTATTTCCTTTTTATTTTGTATAACATATCTACTAGTATTAGCAGATTGTGGTATTACTTTACCAAACCCTAATGTTTCTTTTATGTATTCTAATACTTTAATATCAATATTACCTTGTGTAACAACAAAGACAAGATCACCTCTATTATTTACAATAAAAGATCCTTCACCCTCAGTAAATCCTATAAATCAACTTAAAAAATCATAAGATGGAGGAGTTAAATTAGGTAAATATAAAGAAAATTTATCATAAAAGTTGGAAAATTGGAAATTTTCTGTGACAGTTACAGTTACAGTGCTGTAATTATAATTTAATAAAGAATTATAAGATTTGTTAAAATAACGACATAAAGAAAGGATAATAATAGAAACTATTAATATAAATATTAAGATATTTCTTTTAAAGAAAAGATGTTGGAATAAAATAGGATCACCACCTCCAGCTGTTTCAAAGAATGATGTATTAAAATTACGGTCTGTTAATAACATTGTAATTCCCATTTTAAACTTGATCTACTAGACTAGGTCTCATGACAAAATTGTCTCCTAAATTAGGGTAGATACTCAATATGTTACTATATTGTTTGGACTATCTCTTACTTGTATAAGTTATAAAATTTACCTAAATGATCTCAATTAAATTCTGTTCTTCTGTTATTCATTTTTGATTTTATTTCAATTATAGTTTTTATAGATTCTGGATTAGTATGATTTTTATTTTCAAAAAATACTAAAACTTTTCTTCAATCCTGATAATTTAAATATTTACTTGAAAATAATGGATAATTTTCTATATAATTAACTAATGCTAGATTACCTTTTAAACTAGTTGTTCTTACTCTGTATTCAGGTTTAGGATTATCAACTCTAGTTTCTTTTACACTAGTAAATAAAAATTCTGCAATTAAATTTAAAAACTCATAGTTATTTTCATTATTATGATCATTTTGTCTTTGAGATATTTCAAATTTACATTCTATCTTAGGGTATTTTGAAACAGTAGTAGTTCTTACTGAAAAATGTCCATCAGCATCTATAAATCCTGCTAATCAACTATTAGAATCTATATTACTAATATCTTTATCTTTTTTTTCTATATTTAAATCAAATCTCATATTTAATCAATCAATTAATCTATATAAAGCATTAATTTTTGGTGTTCTCATATAACCATTTATTAAATTAGCTATAAGAATTAAACCCTCAAAATTATTTATGGTTAATATATAAGCATTAACTCCTTTTTTTCTAGATATAGATCCATGATTTATTTTTGATTGTATTATTAAAGCTAATGGAAGGTCTCTTAAATCAAACACTATTTGTATTGAAGGGTAATTTAATTTACCTTTAGGTGATCTTTCTGTTTTAGGAACTATTATTGTTCCATCTCCTTCTATTAATCCGGCTAAATAAGAAGCAAAAGATGGATTAAAATCATTATTTTTTAAATAAGAGCAAGCTTGCTTAATAGAATTAGTGCCAGAAAATAATCTTTTATTTAGGTATAAACATACAAGTTTTGGCCTATAGTCTCTGAGGATCCTTAATAAATTCAAATTTAAAAAGTTTCCTGCTGATAAAGTTATAATAAATATTCATAACTCTTCCCAGCATACGGCCAAATTTAGAGCCGGCAGAAGTTTACCGGCTAAAACAGGTAAAGATAATAATAATAATACTGCAGTTATAACTACAGCTCATCCGAATAAAGCTAATTTGTGTAATCTTATACCAGGAGTTCTCATATTGATTATAGTAGTTATAAAGTTTATAGATCCTAATAAAGAACTTACTCCTGATAGATGTAAAGCAAATATAGCTAAATCCACACTAGGTCCACTATGACTTTGTACACCTGCTAAAGGAGGGTAACACTTATATTAATAACCACATATTTTTATTATATTCTATTTATGAGGCCTCCTTGCTTAGCTTAATTTCATTAGAAGCTAAGCTCATTCACATGATGGGTTGGACTATGCCTTCACCCTAAAATCCATATTAATCTTTAATGTTTTTAAACTCTTTATTTAACCTGAGAGTTCTTAACCCCCTTATAATTTCTCTAATTTTACTTAATTTTTGATAATCTCCCTTATGTTTTACATAGCTTCTAGCTCAAATTCTGTACTCTACAGATTTCATACCCTTTAAACAAGATTCAAAGTACGAGATAATATTTTCTATAGCACGAGAATTTGTAGTTACTATTGTATTATATGTGCTTTTCTTAGCAAGCTTAATACCTAGTATTAAAGAAATAGCTTTTAATACAATAACGTCTAATTTTTGAGTTATTTCGAAAGCATGAACTATACGAGTAGATGTTTTATTTACTAAATAAAAACTACCTTCAGCTTCTGTAAACCCAATTATTCAATATTTATTCATTACTAATTTAGCTTCATTAGTATTATTAACTTCGTTATTAACTATTTCTCAAGCGGGTGAAATATAATTATCAGGCATTTTTTTGCTAGTTAAATCCAATAATAATTTATCTTTCTCTTGAGTAGTTAAATTATCATTTTCAAGTATATTGTAAGCTTCTTTAAATTTAATGTACGAGTAATATTTACTAGTTAACAAGGGATATTTATCAAAAATAGGTAAAATAACAGAACCTATGGTTTTTCTATCTCTAATTCTAAAATCAGCAATTAAATTGACAGTGTCCACATAAACTGAACCAAATCCTAACTGAGATTTTATAAAATAAAGTATTCTTAAATTATAAGTACTTTGAGTTATTTTAAAAAAAAGAGTTCATTTACCCTCTTTAGATCTATAAATATTAAATGTACCATCACCATCTGTAAAACCAACTAATCATTGATAAAAATTATCTTTATTTTCATAATATTTAGACCTATTGATTCACTTAGAATGGTCATGAATTTTAGGATGCTCTACGTGTAGTCTCTGATGGGAACTAAACATTCTTATTGTTTGATCCCAGGCATATTGTCTTGAACCTGATTCAATAAATAAAATCAGGTAAACTATGTACATTCTAACTGCTAAACTAAATGATAGCGAGTAGCACATAGCTCTACTTATTAAAGTATCAAGAGTTCTACGCATCGAGTAGAGTTTTATTGCCTTTGAGTTACCTCAAAGCAACTGCTTACCTTTAACAGTTCAACCTGTACCAACACCTCCTTCTATACAAGTAGAGAATACTAATAATAGTAAACTTGGTGGTAATAGTCAGAAACTGATGTTATTAAGTCTTGGGAATCGATAAACCTAAGTAGTTTCCTACCTAGACGGACTATGTCTTCATCCCACTACTGTCTTTTCGACTAACTATCTAGTTTAGTTAGCATAGTGGGAGTTTTGCGTATTAGTGTATATTTTTATATACACTCCTAATAAATTATCTTAACTAGCTAAGTAATTTATTAAAGTCTCTGAGGATCCCTAAGGTAAATGAATTACTTAGGTTTCCAGCACAACCCTCCCATGTATGGATAAGTTTTACGACGAGTTCAGTAATATACTTACTTTATGGTACAAGGATATTTACTACCTATGAAGTACCCAACTCGGTGTCTATCCATCTGTTGACTGGGTTAAATGATTCCCTAGAAAGGAAACAACCCAATTTCGAGAGATTCTGCGCTTATAGCAAAATAATAATTCCACTGCTCACGCAGTGGAACGGCATTCCCTGATTCTGATTTTTTTTTCTCCTCTGGCGCTTTATATTCCTTTGCCTTACTACAACCTATTCTTATGTACCGACGGATCTAGCAAGCTCCCCTTTAAATGATCTCAATTAAATTCAGTTCTTTTAGTGTTCATGCGACTTCTTACAAATTCTACCGTCTTTATACCTTCAACTGTTAGGTGTTTATTATTAATAATTAAATGGGCAACCTTTTCTCAATCCTTATAATCCAAGTATTTACTTGTATATAGAGGGAATTTATTAAAATAGTTAATTATAATACTTAAAGATACTTTACTTGATGCAGCGAGAGTATAGTATGTATTATTAGTTGATTTCTGCGTTTTGGTTAACAAATTACAATTTAAGAATAAACATATTTGATTTAAAATATCAAAATAACTAGCGCCAGTTATTGGATCTAACATCCTTTGTTCAATTCTTAATCGGCAAGAAATCTTTCTTTTTTTTGCTCCGCTATCAGTATTTGTGTATTGTACAGAAAAGCTACCATCCGAATCCACAAAACCGCTAAATCAACTATTATTTTCTAAACTACCTTTATTTAAATCTAATTTTTCGAATTGAGTACTTAGGTTAGACTACATAGCTGACCCTCCTCCTTCCGATTGTACTCAACAATCACTACACTTTTCTCTCCTGTTATACTATAGCCTACTTTCATCGAATTGCGAATTGCTATTAAGGTCGGAATTCTAAATACGCATACGATTCATACCAGCTTTTATAGCTCTTATTTGATCTAACCCTTCCTCAGTTAAATGTTTTCCATTTTTCATTAACTCTATAACTGAAACAAAATCTGCATAATCTAAATATTTTACCCCTTGAATAGGGTATTTTTGGAACAGCGGAATAATCTTGTCGGTTAGATCGCTTAACTTAGTTACTCTATATTCAACTGCCGAACCATCTACATAGATATTACCACACCCTAGATAGTCGATTAAACATCTCATCAGATCCTCATCTCTAGAATGTTGGACAAGTTTAAAAACCAAAATTACTCGATGTCCTCCGCGATGAGTAGCTGATGTCGTAATTCTTACTAAAAAGCATCCTTCAGCAGAAGCAAATCCAGCTAACCATTGAGGTTCTTTTATTTTAATATTTAAAACATCAGGTCTAGGATAAGGCATAGTATTAGGAAAGGCAGCTTCTAAAGGAGAAGGAAGACCTCAATTTAGAGAGGCCCTTATTGCTACAAGTTTACGTAACCCTTCCGGATTTAGATGTGCTTTTTCTTTAATTAAATTTATGGCCATCTTAAATAAAAGATAATCAGCATGCTTTTTAGTAATTAATGGATATTTATCAAAGTGATTTAAGATTACATCTAAATCTTTAATAGCTTGTACAGAATAAACACAACTATTAGCTGCTTTAATGGAAATATTACCTACACCAAAATAATCTTTTATACTTGAAAGGATAGGTAAATCTTTTTTATGTAAACCTAATTGGAAAGCAGCTCGTGCTCCCCAACCTGCTTCATGTTTATTACTTTTATAAATATTAATTATAAAACAAGCTTCACCATCCGAGAATCCTGTTAAGAATCAAGGATTCAGAGTTGACTCTGCCTTAATATCAGTTAAAGTGGAAGAAAATCTTACTTTATTTATTTGCTTAGAAAGGGTTTTGACTTGATAGTTTCTTTCGAAACCCATTAGAGTACACCTTAACATTGAAATATTATTTTTTTTTGACCACCTTTCAATGTAACTACCGTCTACTCGTTGCTCTTTTACAATTACAGGTTTGTTTTTGGCTTGCGGGATATTTAAACCTGCAATTGACTTAGATCCGCGATAACCCATTTCATTTTCAATCATCTTCTGACTTGTTACTGTCTCTGAGTAATTAGTTCAGCCACCCGAAACTACTAAAACACAAGCATTATCTTTAGGTCTATATCTAATAAACCCGGATCCTATAATCTCGAGTAGATTTTTTGCTAAAGCCTCATTTTTTAAACCGAAAGTGATACAAAATCTAGGGTTATGAGTTTTACTACCTTTCTGGTTTTGAATTCAGATATGCCCATCTCCCTCGAATAAGCCAGCCAAATACGAGCCAAAAATCTTACCGGGTTCATTGTAGTCATTACTATCCCCGGCTTTTTTAAAAAAGGAGCTAGGCACATAACTAGTGTAGTTAAGCTTAGGTGTTAGACCTACAGTAGAAGAAAAAGGGAGAACCTGACGATAATTTGCCATGTCAGGCCCACCCACAAGAAGTGGTAATAAGAAATTCGTTTTGTTGTAATCGTTAAATTACATTTGGACTATATCTTCATCCATTAAATTAATGGAGTATAACGTGTAGTCTCTGAGGATCCTAAATAAATAAAAAATTAAATTTATTTTCGTTTCCTGCGGATTATCCGTTATTATTTTTATTAATTTTTAGGGCTATGTACGTTTAATAAAGTATAAATTTTCATAACTCCTATAATAAAACTTTAGGAACTTCCCGCATACAGTTATATTTTATATGATAGTATTACTACTACCTTTGGCAATTTCTTAATTAAATTTTAACTATCAATAGTATCTAAATGAGAAAAATCAAATTCTTTACGTTTATTATTAAATTGATCTTTAATTTTCTGTATTTCTTTTATATTTTCAGCAGTTAAAGGTTTACCGTTACGAAGTTGAATTTGTTCAACTACATATTTTCAATCTTTATATGCTAAATATTTAGAAGAATATAAAGGGTAACGGTTAAAATAATCAATAACTTTTAGATGGCTTTCAGAATTATGAGCTATTACCATATAAGAGTAAAAAACCTTATCTTTTTGTTCTCTAGATCTAGAATATAAATTAACTTTAAAATATCTAGCTATTTTATCTAGTATTTCAAAATAACTTATACCTCCTTGGTATATTGAAACTTCTCTGTGATAATTTTGTCTTAACTCTATACGGAAAAAAGCTTGTACTCTTTTTGAAGTAATTACACCATTTTTCTTTCTATCTGTTAAAGTTATACTAAAATTGAGATAGAAGCCTAATATATATATATATATATTGAAGAACAAATCATCAGACATCTGATTTAAAGTTTTATATTCGCCCCTCTTGAGGGGAAAATTACTACGCTTAATTTATCCAATTAAATATATATATAATGAAAGATTTAATAACAATAAGACAGAATAAAGATGTTAAAAAATCCTTAGATTATTCCTATTTTATAGTACATACTTGGTATAAGATGGGGTTTAACAATTCTTACTACTTTATATACAGAATTTCTAGAGATATATATTCTATAATTCTTATCAGATTTATGAAGAGTACATTTCAGATCATAACGTATAATTAATACATTCATTAAACGTACTACATCCTGAATAGAATAAGAATCAGTACAAAGAAAAATACCTTTACTTTTAAATCCACCATCTCCCATAATAAGATGTGCTAAAGCTACAGGAGTCAATAAATTATAAATATTCTCAGGTACTACTTTCACTTTATTTACATAAAATAAAGAATATAATTCAGCAAAGCAAGGTAATGACCGAGTTACTATATCCACACATCAAAATACGGTATCTACTCTTTTACGTTCACGAACAACAGGAAAATTTTCACAATAATGAGATAAAATATTAAATACAAATCATGCATATTCAAAATGATCTAATGATTGAGATAAACCTAAACGTGGATTAACACTGGTAGCACTAGCTATAGTTAATCAACCATCAGATAATAGTAATCCCACTATAACAGAATATTGATATGCAGGTATAGCTATCATATTTCTTTCTTGTTTAGTATGTCTACCTCACCCTACACCAGATGGGAGATTTTTACCTCAAACAACTAAATCTGTACAAGATGAGATATTTAACTTTTTTTTGCTTTGTAAAACATAAGAAGTAGAAAAATTTCTTTTTTGACTTAAATAATTTAAAGGTTTAGTACCCAACATATTTTGTCTATTTTGTAATTGAATATTTAAATTTTCAACTTCTTTGAACTTTCCTTCTCGTTTACTATATTTATTACCTAAATTTTCACATCAATTTGCATAATCTAATGAAGCTTTTCCTAATAAAGAATATTTATTATAATATTGAATAAGCCTACTAAAGCTTTGAGGTAAAGAAGCCAGTACTATAAATGTATACTTTTTATTATTTACACTTTTTGTAATGAAGCTTGTATTTAAGTATTCACTTATTTTATTGAATAATGAGAAATAAACCAAACCATATCATTCTTTTTTTTCAATATCAGGAATAACTACATTAATTTTAAATTTATAATTAAAAAAACTAGTGTGATTACGATTAGGCATAGATATAATAAAAGAAGAGTGGGTTTCTGTAAAACCAGCTAATCAACTATTACTATCTATAGGTGATAAATCCAAACCTAAAGGCTTAATATCTGTATTATTATTATCATTAAATCAGTGTATTGCACGATGTAATGCTTCTATTTTAGGTGTACGCATATAACCATTTATAATATGGATTATTTTTATTACATCTCCACTATTTTGTATACTTCATAATATACAACCTTGGCTTTCTCTATTGTAGATCTTACCTACTTGAGTAACAGATGCTAGTTTTTCAGCTAAAGGCTTATCACTTAAATTAAAAACTATTATTATTTTAGGTGAATATTTTTTAGCTTTGGAGTTTATATCGTGAACAGCAAATGAACCATCAGCCTCTATTAATCCGGCTAAATATGCTCCTAATTTATCACGTAAATTATTTAAATTATTTTTATCATTTGAAGACACTAATGTAGTAAAACTTTGAATTTTATTCTTACCAAAACCTCCAATTAAAGCTGGCATAACCATAAAGAAAATCATTAGCAGCGCATGAGCTGTAATGATACTATTATATAATTGATTATCAGCTATATATTGAACACCTGGACCACTTAACTCCATTCTTATTAATACAGAAAAAGCTGTACCTAATAATCCAGAAAATAAAGCAAATATTAAGTACAAAGTACCAATATCTTTAGCGTTAGTAGATAAAAATCACCGTTCAACCCAACTTGATATAACAGGTTGTGCATATCTAACATAATGATAATTTCTACGACTTTTTCCCATATTTTCTGGATTTCCTTCTACACTATCGGAAATACTTGAATTCATTTAAACT
>SMEZ01000246.1_pt1 | contig 25005 bp, 20 predicted proteins | sample 2456351 | NCBI WGS metagenome assembly SMEZ01 (sample SAMN10132605, study PRJNA489261) | soil metagenome | isolation source: day120 antibiotic-loamy sand soil ammended with composted manure from dairy... | place: USA | collected 2015-04-01 | reverse complement strand
CCATCTCCGAGCACGCGCGTCCCGACGCCATCATCGGCACCAACACCTCCACGATCCCGGTCCACGTCCTGGCGCCCGCGGTGCGGAATCCGGAGCGGTTTTTGACCGTCCACTTCTCCAACCCCGCCCCGTTCATCCCGGGTGTCGAGCTCGTCGCGGGTGAGGCCACGACCCCGGAGGTCATCGAGGCCGTCAAGGACGTGCTGGCACGGGCCGGCCGCGAGGGGGCCCAGGTGGCGGACACCCCCGGCATGGTGCTGAACCGTCTCCAGTACGCCCTGCTGAAGGAGGCGACCTCGATCGTCGAGGAGGGCGTGGCGACGCTCGAGGACGTCGACACGATCGTGCGTACCACCTTCGGGTTCCGGCTCGGCTTCTTCGGTCCGTTCGCCATCGCCGACCAGGCCGGCCTCGACGTCTACGTGAACTGCTTCAAGACCTTCGAGGAAGCCTACGGCTCGCGCCTTGCGACCCCGCAGATGCTCAAGGAGGCGGTCGAGGCCGGTCGTCTGGGCGTGAAGAACGGCAAGGGACTCACCGGGGACTTCGACGAGGAGACCAAGGCCGCTCTCATCGCCTACCGCAACAAGGCGTACTCCCGGATGGGAGAGCTGCTTCGGGAACTCGGCCCCGCCCCGCGGCCCAAGAAGTAGGCCCGCCCCAACCGTCGTCGCGGCGGGCTGGCTCGACCTGTCAGCTCGCCGCATCCCCCTCTCTTCCCCTCCCCCCGACATCTCTATCAAAGGCGATTGCAGATGAACGAAGTTGTTCTCGCGGCGCAAGACGAGATCGTGCTGGCCGACAGACCGGCCGGCCTGCTTCTGGCGATCACCGGCGTCGCGATCGCGGTTCTGCTCTTCCTCATCATCAAGGTGAGGCTTCACGCGTTCTTCTCACTTCTCATCGTCAGCCTGCTGACGTCTCTTGCGGCCGGTGTGGGCATCGGTGACGTCGTCGACGTCGTCATCGACGGTTTCAGCTCCACGGTGGGCACCGTGGCCCTGCTCGTCGGCTTCGGTGCCGTGCTGGGTCGCTTGGTCGAGGTCACCGGAGGCGCACAGGTCCTCGCCGATCGCATGCTGGACAAGTTCGGAACGCGCCGGGCACCGCTCGCCCTCGCGGTGGCGTCACTGCTCTACGCGTTCCCGATCTTCCTCGACGCCGGCTTCATCGTGATGCTGCCCATCATCTACACGGTGGCACGGCGGCTGGGCGGGTCGTTCATGCTCTACGTCCTGCCCTCGATCGGCGCCTTCCTCATGATGCACGCGCTGACGCCACCGCACCCCGGTCCCACCGCCGCGGCGACGGTCATGGGGGCGGACGTCGGCCTCGTCGTCATCGTGTCGTTGCTCGTCGGGCTGCCCACCTGGTACCTGGCCGGCTACCGGCTCGGGTTGCTGCTGGCCAAGCGGTACCCCGACTGGCCGGTTCCGAGCCTGCTCGGTGAGCCCGAGGAACGGGACGAGTCCGAGCGTCCGGGCTTTTGGACCACCGTCTTCTGCCTGCTGCTCCCGCTCGTCCTCATCTTCTTCAACACGATCTTCTCCACGCTGGAGCAGTCGGGCGCGGTGTCGGCGGAGAACTTCTTCTACCAGCTGTCCCGCCTGATCGGGACCACGTCGGTGGCCCTGCTCATCTCGGCCATCGTCGCCATGTGGCTGCTCTACATCCGGCCCCGGAAGGACCGGAAGGTCGGCAACCTGCTCGAGGATCTCGTCGACAACGCCCTCGCCCCCGTCTGCTCGATCATCCTGATCACCGGTGCCGGTGGGGCCTTCGGCCACGTCCTGACCGTGTCCGGCATCGGTCAGACCATCGCCGACGGCCTCGACGCAGCGGGCATGCCGGTGATCCTCGCCGGCTTCCTCGTCGCCATCGCGTTCCGGGTGGCCCAGGGGTCGGCGACCGTGGCGGCCACGACCGCGGGTTCGATCATGGCCCCCGCCGTCGCCGGGATGGACCTCAACCCCATCGCGCTCGCGGCGATCGTCGTGGCGATCACCGCCGGGTCGATCACCTTCTCCCACGTCAACGACTCCGGGTTCTGGCTCATCGGTCGGTTCTGTGGCTTCGACACAGCGACCACCTTCAAGACCTGGACGGTGATCGGCACCGCGGTCGGCTTCATGGCGTTCGGCCTAAGCTGGGTCGTCTTCGCCATCGCCTCGTAGCGTCGCACCGGCCCTGGGCGTCGACCGACGTCGATGCCCAGGGCCGGTGGGCCTTCACAAGAACACAAAGGGCTCGGCGCGGGACCCGGTTCCCCGGATTCGCCGAGATCAGCGCACGGACACACCGTTCCCCCTCACGATCGCCCCCGCACGTCCTCCGACCTCCGGCGAAGAGGTCACCGAGGCCTCGTGCACCCTCGGCCGACCCCTCCACCGTCAGCGGATCACCAGGGTTTTCGTGCCGGAACGCGCCACATCGGGGCCCCGTCGAGAACCCGGATGTCGATGCCCCCGTCCGGGTCCTATGCTCCTGCACCCCGGTCGAAGCCGGGTACAAGCCGGGTACAGACGCCGTTGACCCCCTCGCGCCCATCGCTGAGACTCGTGCCTGTCGTTGAGAGCAGAATCGCACGCTCTCACGTAGGAATTAGTAGGACGCCCTACTAAACTCGCCGGTAACGCGAGAGGCAGCAGGAAGGATCGTCATGGGTGACATCACGCGGATCGGCGTGATCGGCGCAGGGTTGATGGGATCGGGAATCGCGGAGGTCGCCGCCCGGGCCGGCCGCGACGTGGTCGTCGTCGAGGCCAACGCCGCCGCGGCGGACGCCGGCCGCGAACGGATCGAGAAGTCCCTCGCCCGGGGCGTCGAGAAGGGTAAGTTGTCCGCCGAGGATCGGGACGCCGCTCTCGGCCGTCTGACGTTCACCACCGACATGGAAGCCTGCTCCGATCGGGAGCTGGTGGTCGAGGCGATCGCCGAGAACGAGGCCCTCAAGCTCGAGGTGTTCGGCAAGCTGGACCGGATCGTGCAGAGCAAGGACGCCATCCTCGCGTCCAACACCTCGTCGCTTCCGATCATGCGGTTGGCGATGGCCACCCAACGGCCGGAGTACGTGGTCGGGCTGCACTTTTTCAACCCGGTCCCGGTGCAGAAACTCGTCGAACTGATCCCGTCGCTGCTCACCGGCGAGGAGACCGCCAAACGGGCGGAGGCGTTCGCCTCCGAGGTCCTCGGCAAGACCGTCATCAAGGCACCGGACCGTGCGGGCTTCGTCGTCAACGCGCTTTTGGTCCCCTACCTGCTCTCGGCCATCCGCATGGTGGAGGCCGGCCACGCGACTCCGGAGGACATCGACAACGGCATGGTGCTCGGCTGCGCCCACCCGATGGGTCCGCTGCGGCTGACCGACCTCGTGGGGCTCGACACCACCATGGCCGTCGCCGAGTCGATGTACGCGGAATACAAGGAGCCCCTCTACGCCCCGCCACCTCTGCTGCGCCGCATGGTCGAGGCCGGGCTCTACGGCAAGAAGTCGGGTCGCGGCTTCTACGACTACACCCGGGGAGAGTGACGATGTACCAGTTGCCGGAGGAACACGAGGAGCTCCGTGCCGCGGTCCGCGCGCTGGCGGAGAAGGAGATCGCTCCGTACGCCGCCGAGGTCGACGAGCAGGAGCGGTATCCGGTGGAGGCGCTGCGCGCGCTGACCGAAGCCGGCTTCCACGCGCTGCACATTCCCGAGGAGTACTCGGGCCAGGGCGCGGACGCGGTGGCGACCTGCATCGTCATCGAGGAGGTGGCGCGGGTCGACGCGTCGGCCTCGCTCATCCCCGCCGTGAACAAGCTCGGCACGCAGCCGATCCTGCTGTCGGCGTCGGAGGAGCTGAAGCAGCTCGTACTGCCGTCCATCGCCTCGGGGGAGGCGTCGGCGTCCTACGCGCTGTCGGAGCGGGAAGCGGGTTCCGACACGGCGTCGATGCGCACCCGAGCGCACCTCGACGGCGACCACTGGGTGCTCAACGGCACGAAGTGCTGGATCTCCAACGCCGGTGAGTCCAGCTGGTACACGGTCATGGCCGTCACCGACCCGAACGCGAAGAAGAAGGCTCACGGCATCTCGGCAAGGGCTCCCCCACCCGCGAGATCTACTTCGAGAACTGCACGATCCCGGAGAACCGCATCATCGGTGAGCCGGGCACGGGCCTGAAGACAGCTCTGGCGACGCTCGACCACACCCGCCCCACCATCGGCGCGCAGGCGCTGGGCATCGCCCAGGGTGCTCTCGACGCCGCCGTGGAATACGTCAAGGAGCGCAAGCAGTTCGGGCAGTCCATCAGCCAGTTCCAGGGCGTGCAGTTCATGCTCGCCGACATGGCCATGAAGATCGAGGCCGCGCGGCACATGGTGTACGCGTCGGCGGCGGCCACAGAACGTGGTGACGCCCGGGCGAGTTTCCTCGCCAGCGCCGCCAAGACCTACGCCTCCGATGTCGCCATGGAGGTCACCACCGACGCCGTGCAGCTGTTCGGCGGCGCGGGTTACACCCGTGACTTCCCGGTCGAGCGCATGATGCGGGACGCGAAGATCACACAGATCTACGAGGGCACCAACCAGATCCAGCGCATGGTCATGGCCCGGCAACTACTGAAGTGACGTCCCCGAACACGATGGCCCCCGGGATGTCCCGGGGGCCATCCGTTGTTCGAACGGTTCCTCACTGTCCGACTTTGCCGGTCGACGTCTTGCAGGGCCCGGCGGACCCTTCCGATCACCGGGCACCGGGGACGGATCACACGGGTGTTCGCGGTATCCGGTCGCTACTGGCTCCGCCATTCCTCCCACGACAGCTGCCACACACTCCAGCCGTCCGTGGGGTCGAGCTCGGGTCCTCCGCTGTTGCGGACCTCGAACAGGTCACCGCGGTTGCTCTTGTTCATCAACCAGGCGGCGTTCTCCGTGGAGAGGTTGATGCAGCCGTGGCTGACGTTGGTCCGTCCCTGATCGCCCAGTGACCAGGGCGCGGAGTGGTAGAAGATACCGCTGTTGGACAACCTCACCGCGTACTCGACGTCGAGGCGGTAGCCGCCGGGACTGTCCGCGGGGACGCCGTAGGTGCCGGAGTCCATGGTGTACCAGTTGTGCTCGCTCATGACGGTGTAGATGCCCTTGGGGGTGGGCGTCGACGGTTTGCCCATGGAGATGGGCATCGTCTTCACCTTCTTGTCGTTGATCGACACCGTCAGCTTGTGACTCTTGCCGTCGGCGACGGCCACGAGTTTGTCCCCCACGGTGAAGCTCACCGTCTTGTCCTCGGCGCCGAAGGTGCCCTCGCCGAAGTCCTTGCCGTAGATCTCGGCGTCGATGGTCACCTCGGTTCCGGGCTCCCAGTACTCCTTCGGCCGCCAGATCACCTGGCTGTCACCGAACCAGCGGAAATCACCTTCCGTTTCGGGGTCGGCGGTGATGGTGATCGCGTCCTCCGCGGCGTCCCGGTCGGGCACCGGGCCGGTGAAGGTGAAGATCAGCGGCATGCCGACGCCCACGGTCTCGTCGTCCCACACGTTGATGGACACGGCGACGGTGCGGTCGGGGGTCGCGGTGGTGAACGTCGACTCCTCGGTGACGGTCTTGCCGTCCTCCCCCTTGGCCTCGACGGTGAGCGTGTAGGTCTTGCCGTAGCCGAGGGGCTCGGTGGTGGTCCAGAACGTGCCGTCCGACCGTAGGTCGTCCTTGACGTGTGTGCCGTGTTTGCCGATCAACGAGGCCTTGGTGATGGCACCGTACTCGGCGCGCACCGTCACGGGCTGTCCCGGTTCGACATCCTCCTCGTCATCGGACACCGACAGCGCCAACAACACCGGCTTCGGGGGTTCGCTGGAGGTCGTGGCAGGGGAGGACGGCCCGCCTTCCGCGGCGCTCGAAGTACATCCCGTGACGACGATCGCAGCCAGCAGAAACGAGACCCAACGACCACTCGATCGTGCCAAACGGCCACGTACGCGCCCCACAAGCACCACCCGTTCCAGTCATGAACTCCCCGAACGTGTCGAGAGTCTGCCGCACCCGTAGCAGTGCGTGCACGGACTTCACCAACTTGTGTCCAAGGCTCAATGGGGGGCCCGTGTCAGCGCCCTTTCGGGGGCGTGCTAATGTTTCACACGTCGCCGCGAGGGAACGGTGAAGCAGCCGGACCCGACAACGACAAGCGCCATTAGCTCAACTGGCAGAGCAGCTGACTCTTAATCAGCGGGTTCGGGGTTCGAGTCCCTGATGGCGCACAGAAACCCCAGGTCGGCCGGCCTGGGGGTTTTCCGTCTCTACGGCGGGCCAACCGAAGCCCGCCGGTGTTCGACACTCGAAGGCACAGCGGCGCGTGACATCGCGGCATTCGGAAAAGACCCGAAAAGCACGAAGAAGCCGTATTCCGCTCCACCGCCGAGCCCCTCAACCCACCGGCCGTCGCCGCGGACCGTCGACGATCCCCACACCGCTCGGCCTCACCCACGATCGCCTCGTACCCTGCCCTCCTCATCGCCTTGTGAGACTGGAGGACACCTCGAAGAGGCCGAAGCGATGTCGTCTAGACGGAAGAAGGACCGACCATGATCGTCACCGCTGCTGTCGCCCGCGAACGACGCGAACCGTTGCTCATCGAGGAACTCGAACTCGATGAACTCCGACCCGATGAGGTCCGCGTCCGGATGGTCGGTTCCGGCATCTGTCGCACCGACGCCGTCGCCCGGGACGGGATCTATCCGGTCCCGATGCCCTCGGTCTTCGGGCACGAAGGGTCGGGTGTCGTCGAGGAGGTCGGGTCCCGGGTTCGGAACGTCAGGGTCGGCGACCACGTCGTCCTCGGTCCCTCCTTCTGCGGACGCTGCGAGTACTGCCGCGACGGGGAACCGATGTACTGCGAGAACGCCTACCGGGAGATGTTCGGCTGCCGACGTCGCGACGGCACCACCGCCTTCAGCAAGAACGGCGAGAAAGTGGGTTCCCACTACTTCGGCCAGTCCTCCTTCGCCACGTACTCCAACGTCGCGGAGAACAGTGTCGTCGTCGTGGACAAGGACGCACCGCTGGAATTGCTCGGCCCGCTCGGCTGCGGCCTCATGACCGGCGCGGGAGCCGTCCTCAACGAGATGCGTCCCGAACCCGGATCCTCGATCGCCGTCTTCGGCACCGGCGCGGTCGGCTTCGCCGCGTTGATGGCCGCCGCGGCGGCGTCGTGCACCACCGTCATCGGCATCGACGTCCACGACTCCCGGCTGGAACTCGCCCGCCGGCTCGGTGCGACCCACACCGTCAACCCCCGCACCCACGATCTTCGAACCGAGCTGAGGAAGATCACGGGCGGCAGGCGGGTGAACTACGCGCTGGACACCACCGGTGATCCCGCCGTCCTCCGGGCCGCCGCGGACGTACTCGGCAAACGCGGCGAACTCGTCGCCGTGGGAGCCGCGACACCGGGAACCGAGGTCAGCTTCGAGATCGGCAACTCGCTGCTCAAAGGCTGGACCTTCAAAACCGTCGTCGAAGGCTCCTCGGTGCCACAGACCTTCATCCCCCGCCTGGTGAGCCTGTGGAAACAAGGCAGGTTCCCGTTCGACGAACTCGTCAGGACCTACTCGCTCCAGGACATCAACCAGGGCTTCGCCGACTCCGAGTCAGGAAAGACCGTCAAACCGGTCCTCGTGTACTAGACCACCGGACCCCGGGTACGACTCCGCCTCACTTTCCGATCACCTCACTCAACTTGCCTTCGATCAACCCCTTCGCCCCCACAAGCTCCCGGACGTCCTCGAACTGCCCGCCTTCGTCGAGAATGCGCACGACCTTTCTGCTGACGTCGTTGCGGGCGACCCGGGCGGTGTTCCGCAGTGGACGGAAGATGAGTTCGGTGTCGAGTTCGGTGGCCTCGACGAGCCTGCGTTTGACGTTGTCGTGCACCGGCGCTTCCCGGGTGGCGAGGAAGCGGGTACCCATGTTGATGCCGTCCGCCCCCAACGCCAACGCGGCGACGAGGCCCCGCGCGTCGGCGAAACCCCCCGAGGCGATGAGGGGGACACTGATCCGCTCGGCGGCCGCCGGGATGAGCACCAAACCGCCGATGTCGTCCTCACCGGGGTGCCCGGCGCATTCGAAGCCGTCGATGGAGATGCCGTCCACGCCGAGCTCCTGGGCCTTGACCGCGTGTCGCACGCTCGTGCATTTGTGCAACACCTTCACCCCGGCCTCGCGGAACGCGGGTAGGTGCTCAGCGGGGTTCGCCCCGGCGGTTTCGACGATCCGCACACCCGACTCGATGATCGCGTCACGGTATTCGGCGTACGGCGGGGGATTGATGGCGGGAAGGATCGTCAGGTTCACACCGAACGGTTTGTCCGTCAGTTCCCGGCACCGGTCGATCTCCGCCACGAGGGCTTCGGGGGTGGGCTGTGTCAACGCGGTGAGGAAGCCGAGACCTCCCGCGTTCGCCACGGCCGCGGTCAGTTCCGCACAGCCCACCCATTGCATCCCGCCCTGCACGATCGGATAGTCGACGCCGAAGACGTCACAGAATTTGGTATGCACCATCACGAGGCCACTCCTGAATTTCCCGACGCGCCCATTACCGGACAGTAGGATCTCTGTTACCGGACAGTAGAGAGATCCTCGGGGAAGGGACACAGCCTGGTGACCAACGTCATCACGATCCGGGCGGAGAAAGCGCGTCCGGCTGTTCGGGTGATGGAGTTGCCCACCGTCCCGCGTTTCCGAGATCGTATGAGCTTTCGGGATTAATCTGTCCTGCGTGGGGGAACGGAGCCGATATGGACGAGTGTGACCTCGGGGCGATCACCCTCACCCGGAAGGCGACACCGACTCGAACGTTGTCCGTGAGCCTGCCCGAGGCGGTGGCGTGGTTCGCCGGCGAGCGACACTCCGACCGACCGCACTGCGTCTCCCCCGTCCTGCTCACCACCGCCACGGTGCTCGGCAGCCGATTGCCGTATCCCAAACGCCAACGTCTGAAGCGGTTCGTTCCGGCCCTGGTGGGCACCGCGAACGACGGCCAGGACGAGCGACGGTCGTTGATCGCCATGGACTGGCTCGTCCGTGTGTACACGCCGGCCTGGTTACGGCTGGTCCCCGCACTCGACCTCGCTCAGCTCAGTCTCACCGAGCACTCCCCCGTGCTGACGGTCACCGACGCCGCCGCCGCGCTCGAAGGCCCGTTGGCCACCGTGCATCGCGTCGCGTGGGCGGCGTACACGGACACACTGTGGGACCGCCACGACCCGCCTCGTTCCGAAGTGGCCGCCATCCTGTCCCGCGTCCTGTCGTCCCACGCGGCCGACGCGGCCGTCGCGGCCACACTCGGCATCGCGGAATCCTTCCTCCCGCTGTGCGGGAGGATGCGACTGGCCGTCGAACAGGCCCTCCTCGTCGCGACCTACACACACCACGGCGGCGCCGGTTCCGGTTCGGTCGAACACCACATCACGACGATGCTGGCGCCGACCGCCGCCGCCTTGGAGGACGCGGTGATCGAGCTGTTCGGACATCTCATCGAGGCCGCCGTCCCCGCAGACCACGGATGGCTCTCACAGGACCCCGTCGAATCGGCGCGACACACCGACAACAACAGGCGTTGAACCACCCGACCCACCCGATCGGCGTCCCCGGGGGACAATGCGGTCCAGGGCCGCTCGAGTCTTGATCGAGGAAGGCTGTTCGGCTCTCGCCAACCGGGCGCGTAGCCACCGAGCGCCCGAACCGACGAGGACGTGGTGTCGTTGTCACATGCATCCCCCGGTGAGGACCTCTCGGAGCAGCTACGGCGACTCAGGGCGGACTGCGCCCGTTGTGCGGGACTGTGCTGTGTCGCGCTGCCGTTTTTCGCGACCTCGGGCTTCCCCGCCGACAAGGACGCCGGTACGCCCTGTCATCACCTCGACTCGGCGTTCCGCTGCCGAGTCCACGCCGAGCTGCGCCAGCGAGGCCTCACCGGCTGCGCCGTGTTCGACTGTTTCGGAGCCGGTCAACGAATCACGCGGGACACCTTCGCCGGCCGCACCTGGTGCGACGACCCGGACCGGGCTCAAGACGTGTTCGCCGCCTTCAACGTGGCCCGACAGCTGCACGAGGTGCTGTGGTACCTGGTGGAGGCTCTCAACCTGCCGGCCGCGGCGGAGCTGCATGCCGAACTGCGACGGGTGTGCACGCGCGTCGACGCACTCGCCGGCGACACCCCCGAGGCACTGAGCGCCACCGACGTGGCCTCCGTCCGACAGGAGGTCGGTGATCTGCTGTCCCGGGTGAGTGAGTTGGTGCGTGATCGACATGGCCGCCGATGCGATCATCGGGGAGCCGATCTCGCCGGGGCGCGGTTGCGGGGCGCACCGCTGCGGGGTGCGACATTCCGCGGAGCCGTCCTCATCGCCGCCGATCTGCGGGACGCCGATCTACGCACGGTCGATTTCCTCGGCGCCGACCTACGGGACGCGGACCTACGAGGCGCCGATCTCTCGGGCGCTCTCTTCCTCACCCAGCCACAGGTGAACGCCGCCCGGGGCGATACGGCGACGCGGCTGCCCGCACACCTACTGCGTCCCGCGCACTGGTGCGGGCCGGGGAACACGCGTCACGGCTCTTCGGGCAACAACAACCAGAGCGCGAGGTAGATGAGGAACTGCGGACCCGGCAGCAGACACGACGCCACGAACGCCAGCCGCACGTTCCTGGAACGCCAGCCGTAGCGGCGCGCTATGCCGCCGCAGACTCCGGCGATCATGCGGTCCTCTCGGGACCGGGTCACGGTGGTGATGGATGAGGCCATGCATCCAGTGTCGGGCGGTCCCATCCCCGTCGCATCAGGGAAAACCCTGGAAGAACCACGGAATCGACCCCGCGTCGGTACAGCGGCCTCCCCACCTCGGCCGAGACGGCGCGAGAAATCGGTGAGACATCACCGTCCGAGCGCGCGTGCCAACACCCGAGTCGACCTGTGGGGCCGCAGTCCGGCGGTCTCCCCCGTGGCGGTCTCCAACAGCACCTCCCAGCCGGGTCCGAGAGCCGCTCCGAGGGTGCCGTGGCGCACCCGGAAGCGCGATGTCACCGCCGACCCGTCCTCATCCGTCAGGGCGAGCGCCTCCCAGCCGAGCAGCCCTCCGGGTGACACGGCTTCACGCGCGGCGTCGAACACGGCCGCGTCCCAGAAACGAGTCGCCAACACGAAAGCGAACATCCCGCGTGGGGGGACGAACGTCTCGAGGTCCGCCTGGACACAGGCCACACGAGCTGCCACACCACGGCGCTTCGCCTCCGTGGCGAGCTGCTGCAACGCCACGTCGGAGACGTCCACCGCGACGACTCGGCGCCCCGCCTCGGCCAACGCGAGCGCGCTCCCCGAACGGCCGCACGCCAACTCCAGTACCGGCCCGTCGACCATTCCGGCGGCGAACGCCTCGGCGACCAGCGGATGGGGGGTGAAATCCGGGGCGCTCCGCCGGTAGCGGGCGTTCCAGCGCAGTCGGTCGGACGGCCCGTCCCCGGCGGGGCCGGACCGGATTCCCTCACTCCTCATGGTGTTCGCGTTCCTCCTGCTCCCGACGCTGGCGGGCATGTTGCCGTCGTTGCCGTTCCCGCCTGCTGTAGGCGGCGCGGTACACCGCGTCCTCGCTTTCGAGACTGGAGCCGAGTGCGCCCGCGAAGGTCCCCAGCGAGCTGGACAACCATGCCAGCTTCAGGTACTCGACGATCCCCGCGGGATGTCCCAACGACTGTCCCAGGTAGTCCGGTTCGATCACCGTGAACGCTCCCACGAAACTCACGGCGAACAACACCAGGTAGGCCGCGGCGACACCGCACAGCAACGACGCCACCGTGGACGCGTTGTAGAGGATCGTCTTCTCTTTCGACGCCGAACGTCGCTCCCACAGCCGGTTGTACAGGATCAACCAGACGACCATCGAACCCATCGCCAGCAGACTGATGAACATCTGTCGAAGGGGACTCAGCGCGTCGGCGAGCGCCCAGATACTGCCGTAGAAGATGCCGAACGCCGCGGCCGCGGAACCGGCGGCCAGCGCCGTGGACAGTTCGGGTACCAGTCGCCAGGGCTTGTTGTCCCGGATCATTCCGGCGAGCAGGCGTAGCCGTCCGCGCCAACCCACCAGCGCCAGGCTCACCTCGATCTCGGCGTCGGGATGGTCCACCCATCGCACCGGCCGCAGTTTGCCCCCCACCTCGCGGCGTTCCCGTCCTGCGGGCCTTTCCAGGATGCGACTTTTGCCCAGCTCACCGATCAGGTAGAGCACCGTGTCGCGCAGCCGCTTGCGCAGCCGCCAGGCGCCGAGAGCGGGCAATGAGGCGAGGGCCGCCCCGCTGTCCACACTGATGTCGGCCACGACCGGATTCGTCCCGAGCTGCCGTGGCAGGTCGGTGACGCACACCAGCAGGTCCCACCTGTACTTCGGCCGGACCAGTCTCGACAGGTTCACCAACGGGACCTGGTTCTCGGCGTCGATGCGCAGTGGCTCGGTCCGCATCCGCACGTCCCAGCCGACTTCGTCGGTGACCTGGGCGGACAGATCCGCTTCGAGGTCGTCGATGAACGTCCGCACGATGTCGCTCGGCAGGCCCGGGTCACACAGCAGCCCGACCACCACGGTCGGGCTGCTGTGTTCGTCGATCCGGTCGCCGTCATACGCGGCCGACTCGTCCGCCCCCTCGTCGTGGACCGGTGCCATGCCCTTCCTTTCTCCCCGCCTCCTCGCCCGGGTTGACTACCCACGGGCCCCTGCGGCTACGCGAGGGACCGAGGCATCCCGTGCTTTTTGAAGGCGTGGTCGCCGCTTTTTGAAGGCGTGGTCGCCGAACACCGACACGGCCTGAGGGGCCCGTCGAAGGGGACACGGGACTCTTCGCCGTCGACACACCCTTCTTTGTCCACAAAAGACAGTCTATTGAGGATCGCACAAAGGCTTCCCGGCCCGTTTTCCCGGCGAGCCCACCGAGAGTGAGTCGTTGAAAAGACGGACGGGCAGAGCGAAACATCGAGCCCACCCATCGAAAGACAGGCCACACCACCCGACGTCCGGCCTCGCCCGGTCCTCCCCAAAAGTGACCTTCATTACATAGAGTGGGGGATTCACGGACGTGAGGAGGACAGCGTTGACCACTCAGCCATCCGTCGCAGCCCAGATCGAGGGCCAGACCATCGCCAAGCTGCTCCGCCGCAATGCCACCGAGTTCGCCGACCTACCGGCCCTGACCTCCCTGGACGATCCCGACAGCCCCACGCTGAGCTGGGCGGAAGTACGCGAACAGGCCGCCGCCGTCGCGCACGGACTCGCCGACCTCGGCCTCCGCTCGGGCCAACGCATGATCATCATGTCGCCCAGTCGCCCCGAGCACATCATCGCCGATCTGGCCGCCACCAACCTCGCGGCCATCCCCTGCACCGCGTACTCGACGTTGAGCAGCGAACAAATCCGTTACGTGGTCAACCACAGCGCCGCTCCGATCGCGGTCGTCGCGGGTGAGGAGGAACTGACTCGATGGCGCCCGGTGCTCGACGAGTTACCGGCCTTGCGCCACATCATCATCCTCGATGACGACACCGACGACATCACTGCCGAGGATGAACGGTTCGTCTCCTATGCGAAGCTGCGGGAACGCGGAACCGCCCTCCACGCGCAATCCCCGTCGACGTTCGAACAGTGGACCGACGAGATCGGACCCGACGACCCGCTGTCGATGATCTACACGTCGGGCACCACGGGCACTCCCAAGGGAGTGGTGCTTTCCCACCGCAACGCCATTCACGAAGCCGTCGCCGTGTATGCGCTCCACAACGCGCCCCCACACATCTCGAACATCGCCTACCTGCCGCTCGCACACATCGCCGAACGCGAACTGTCGATCTACATGCCCGTGGTGCACGCCGGCCACGTCCACACGCTCGCCGACCCGGGCGACATCGCCAGCGCACTCAGCCGGGTTCGGCCCGACTCGCTCTTCGGCGTGCCCAGGGTGTGGGAGAAGATGGTGGCAGGGATGAAGAGCATGCTCACCGGCGTGCCCGACGACCGGCGTGAAGCCCTGTTGGCCGCCAACGAACTGCTACAAACGGGCTACAAACTGCGTAGCGAGGGCAAAGAGGTACCGCAGGAGCTGGCGGACCGCATCGCGGAAACCGACCGCACCGTGCTCGCCCCCATCCGGCAGATGCTGGGCCTGGACGGACTGATCTTCGCCTCCAGCGGCGCGGCCGCGCTCCCTCTCGAGGTGCTGTACTTCATCGCGGGTCTCGGGGTCGAGATCCATGAGGTGTGGGGCCTGTCGGAGACCGCGGGTGCCGTCACGAGCAACTGCGCCGACGCCTTCAAAGCCGGGACGGTGGGTCGCCCGATCGCCGATGTCGAGGTCAAAGTCGCCGACGACGGTGAGTTGTTGGTCCGGGGCCCCATCGTGTTCCTCGGCTACCTGCAGGAGGACGGAACGATCGAATCGGCCACCGACGCCGACGGCTGGTTCGCCACGGGCGACATCGGTTCGATGGACGACGACGGGTTCGTCACCATCACCGACCGGAAGAAGGAACTCATCATCACCTCCGGGGGCAAGAACATCGCCCCGACCAAGATCGAGAGCCTGCTCAAGGAACATCCGCTCATCGGCCAGGCCATCGCGATCGGCGACAATCGGCCCTACCTCACGGCGCTCATCGTGCTCGACGACGAGATGGCCCCCTCCTGGGCGGCGGCCCGCGGCATCGAGTCGGACGACCTCGCCACGTTGGCCGAACATCCCGCCGTGCGCGCCGAGATCGACCGGGCGGTCGACGCGGCCAACGAACGGTTGGCCAGGGTGGAGCAGGTGAAACGCTATCGCCTGTTGACCGAAACGTGGACCCCCGACAGCGGCGAACTCACCCCGACACTGAAATTGAAACGCCGTGTCATCGTCGATCGGTACCACTCGGACATCGAAGCGCTCTACCGGAATTGACCGATCGACCGCTTCGAACTCCATTCGAACCAGCCACTTTAGACATACTTCGCAGGACAGGGACGGCGTCGGTCCGGCCGTACGGGACCGGCGCCGTGACATCCGACCGTTTCCGACGCATGGTCCGGCAAACGACGGAATGCCCGCGACGAGCGCATCACTTCCGGCTCACCCACGGTCGATGACATCGCCGGAGCACATCGGTTCGCGCGTCCCCGCCTTCACCCCACCCGTCGCGCCGTACCGGGTGCGCCGAATCCATCCTTCGATCTCCACATTCCCGTGCGCTTCGAAGACATTTCACCCGAATGGGACAGTCACACGAACGAGGGATGACGACCGGTTGCGGAACCCGGGCAACGACGGGAATCCGTCGATGTTCGCAGTCCGGACGAGTAAGGCACTCCCGCATTAGCCCATTCCGGGCAACGTCCGATGTTCGACGCCACACCACCGCGAAGAAAACTAACGTGGGCGCCGACGTTGCAATCAGTGACCGATTCGGCACAGGATGACGAAGTTGGTAACTACCACGACAGCGCCCCGGATGAGCGACGCTCTCCGCAACCGGGAGTTCCGTGCCCTGTGGTTCGCGGAGGCCCAATCAGTCCTCGGCGACCATCTGACGACGGTGGCGTTGTCCATCGTGGTGTACGGCCGCACGGGTTCGGCGTTATGGGCAGCCGTGGTGTACGCGCTGACCTTCCTGCCCGCTCTCGCGGGTGGTCTCGGACTCTCCCAGATCGCCGACAGACGGCCCCGGAAAACTGTGCTCGTCGTGTCCTTCGTCATGCAGGCGGTGTTCGTGGGGACCATGGCGATCCCCGGAACACCGCTGGCCGTGCTGGTCACGCTGGTCGTGTTGGCCCGGCTGGCCGGAGCACCGGCCAACGCGGCACAAAACGCGTTGACCAGGGAGGTCTTCGCCGACGACGAGCTGTACCTGCGCAGTCAGGACGCCCTGACCTTCCTCGTGGCCGCGGCGCTCGTGCAATTCTCGGTGCGACAGCGTCCCGTTCCCGGCGACCCTGGCGACGGTTGGTTCAGCGCCGTGCGATGGGTATGGGGACAACGCCGCTTACGAGTGTTGCTGGCGCTGTCCTGGTTGGTGGGCCTCGCGGTGATCCCCGAAGGGCTCGCCGCTCCACTCGCCCACCAGATCGGCGCCTCAGAACAGGCCGTGGGGTGGTTGTTGGCCGCTGATCCCGTGGGCTTCATCCTCGGGACGTTCGTGCTTTCCCGGTTCGTCTCAGCCCAGAACCGCAAGCGCATCATGGGCGTGCTGGCCACACTGGCCGCAGCGGTCCTCATCGGTTTCGCAGCGACCCCCACTCTGCCCTTCGCTCTGTTGCTGTTGATGCTCGCTGGCGCCGCGGGTGCCTACATCATCACCGTGGGCGCCACCTTCATCACGTGGGTCCCCAACGAGTTACGCGGAGGCGCGGGCGGCGTCTACCGCACCGGCCTCCGCGTCGCACAGGGTTTGGGTGTCGCACTCGGCGGCGTGATCGCGGATCTCGTCGGATCCGCGACGTTCACGATCGCCCTCGCCGGAATGGCGGGTGTCGTACTCACGATCCCGGTCGCCGTGTCCTGGGCGCGCATCCTGAAGACCCAGTGACCCAACCGGCGACGGTGCGTCGAAACTCATCACGATCATCGCGGTGACCTCGCGGTCATCCGCGACGACCACCTGATTGTGCCGTGGCATTCACGGCGTGAAGTCGGGCGAGAAGGGTTATTCGGTAATCAGAAGTTAGGTACCGAGAACGCGATACGCCTCACGCCGTGAAGTGACCAGGGGTGACTCGAGTGCGAACCACGACTACACGCCGAACGACACTCGGCCACCGTAGCCTGCCACGGCACATCTTTCGGATCATCGGTGATGACGATTACCCTGCGGTTTCAGAAGTCGCGGTCGGTCACAGCAAACACCCCCTTGCGATAAGAGCGGAATCCCGCTCGGAAAACCGTGCGATCAACAATGGATCAGCGGTTTCAGAAGTCGCGGTCGGACATCAGACACCTCCCCAGGACGACATCGTCGTCAGTGCCCCAGTTGTAGGTCAGAAGTCGCGGTCAGACAAGGGAGAACACCTCCACTCGCGTCCGAGTTCGTACCGAGGTCGAAAACGGCTTCGGAGACCACGCACCAATACTGCCCCAACAGTACAGTCCGGTGGGCTTGTCTACACGATTTTTCGGCGCGATGAGATGATACTGATCACTAACGATATCTTGTCCCGTCGTGGACTTCGTCGGACCGGTCGTCCCGGCCGAGCCGACTTGGCCCACATGACCGACACGCGCGAGAGGATTGGCGAGTGCCGCTCATTCCACAGGATCGGCCGTCGCCAGGAATCGTTATGCCGGATATGGCGGACAGCGGGGCCGTGAGCAGGGAGTCGAGGCCCACGCGCCCACCGAGTGATCGCTCCGGGAGTCTCAAAGACCGCCGAGCGCTACTGCCTCGTAACTGGGCTTTGTGGACCAGGCCGAGGCGGTTCATCGTCTTCCTGATCACCATGGAAGTGTTGTCGGTGGGCGGGTTCGCGGCGGCGTTCGCCCACTCGCCTCAGCCCACCGGCTCGGACTGGCTCGAGTTCACCATCCTCGCGGCCGGCGCGACAGTACACATACAATTGACCCGCCGCCAAGAAGAACGGCGTCGGAACCGTACGAAGACCGTCCTCATCGACCTCACCGCCGTATGGGTTTTCCCGGCGACGTTGGTGCTTCCCGCCACGGTCGCCGTGTTGTTGGTCGTCGTCATCCGGATCCAGCGTTGGTTCGTCGCGCGGAGACCCGCACACAATTTCATTTATTCGTCCCTTGCGCACGGTCTTGCGGCCGCATTGGCCAATCTCTGCTACATGGCGATGGGGCCCCGCGACTGGACCACGTTGACCGCGGCCGAGTCACTGCGGGAATTCGGGCTCATCCTGGCCACGGCCCTGGTGTACGAAGGAGTGCAGGTCCTCTACGTCGGCGGGATCCTCGCTCTCGGCTCTCCCTCCCCGACCGTCCGAACGGTCCTGGGCAGCAAGGCCGACAACCTGCTGGAGGCCATCACCACCGGACTCGGAGCCGTGACCGCGGTACTGGTGGTCACCATGCCCCCCGCCGTGGCGATCATGGCGGTGGTGACCGTGGTGTTCAACCGACTCGCCGAACTCGACCAGCTGCAGGACGCGGTCGTCACCGACCCCAAGACAGGTCTGCTCAACATGCGCGGCTGGACGGAGTCGGCCGAGCGCGCCCTCAATCGTGTCCGGCGCTCGGGGAGCACACTCGCCGTGCTCATGGTGGATCTCGACCACTTCAAACAAATCAACGACACGTTCGGACATCCTGCGGGGGACGACGCGCTCGCCGCGGTGGCGAATGCGCTGTCCAGCGTCACCCGGCCCGCCGACCTCGTCGGTCGGTTCGGCGGCGAGGAGTTCCTGCTGCTGCTTCCCAACGCCGATGCCGCGGCCGCCGAACTCGCGGCAGAACGGGTCCGGACCACCATCGCCGCGTTGCGAATCCCCACCACCGACAAACGAGGTGCCCAGGTCACCATCAGTGGTCGCACGGCGTCCATCGGTATAGCGGTGTTCCCTCGACACGCCGACGACCTCGACGGCCTGCTCCAGGCCGCGGACACGGCGGTGTACGACGCGAAGGAAGCCGGACGTAACCGCATCAGCTTCGCACCCGTACCGCATTGATCCCGCCTCGTCGGGGTCGTCGGCGACGCATCGGGTGGGATTGAGCGGACGGCGAACGGCCTCGGGACAGCGGACACCGACGAATTCGGTCGCGTAGTACCGAATGGTGCATCCAGCACGTCAATGGTTGAAACCGCACACCATAACACGACCCCCGAGTGATCGCCCCATTCCACCGCTGTCACTCTTTCAGGTATGTCCGTCCGCCGGAGACCGCATGCACGCTGCCGGAATCTGCTGGGCGGTGCCACCCGACTTCTCGTGTTGATGTTCGTGGTGGTGGGCTTCGGACTCGCGGCATCACGTTCCCCCGCCGTCCCCGAGACAGGTCCCGCCGAGGGGGACGTGGCCGACGCCGAACGAGCCATCGAGGCGCTTCTCGACCCCGACCGATCCGCGGAGGCACTGACCCTGCTGCCCTCCGACTTCACAGTGGTCACGGGGGTCCGAGTCGGGACACAGCCCGCGCTCGACGGCACGGTCAGAGCCGTGCACGTCGGGGGCGGATGTTCCGCACCGTGGGGCGACGACAGCACCCGGTGGGACTTCGGCACGCCATGCCGCTCCCATGACCTCGGCTACGACCTGTTGCGCTACGCCGAGAAGAAAGGCAGTCCGCTCGAGCCGGACCTGCGGGAAGCACTCGATGAGCGGTTGTCCGAGGACATGTACGCCACGTGCGACATCAACCCGCAGGAATCACGGTCCCTGTGCCGAGGTGTCGCCGCGATCTACACGGCCGGACTCGTGGTGAACTCCTGGCACCAACGCTGGGGGCCACCCGTCGGCGAGCCCGTGTTGCCACTGCTGGCGGGTGTGGTGGCCATCGGGGTCCTCCTGTGGCACCGACTCCGTGACCGCCTCCTGTCCGCACCGGCCCGCACACCGCGAGCACGTCCGGAACGGACGGACCGGAAAAGTCCGGTGCTGTTCGCCACCCCTTGGACACTCCTCGGCGTCGGCAGTGTGGGAGTCCTCGTCCTCGGGGAGTCGGGGGTGGCGTTGGCCCAGTGGGCGGGAGCTCCCCCCTCCTGGCTATGGCCACTGACCTGGATCGCGCAGACCGCGGTGGTGTTCTTCTTCGCGGTGGGCCACACCAACGCCGCGACCTGGAACGCGATCGTCCGCGCAGGCGGTGGCGTCCGCGCCTATCTGGCCCACCGGGCCGGCTGGCTGCTGCAACTGGCGCTGGTGTTCGCGATCGTCGCCTTCGCCCTGCCCTTGGCGTTGGAATTGCTGCGCGTGCCCCCCTCGACCATCGACGCGGTGGTGCGGGTCGCGCTGCATCCGCTGTGGTTGCTCGGCTTCTACCTCCTCACGGTGTTCCTCACCCCGGCGATGCCGGCTCTGCAGCGACGAATACCCCGCCTGCTTCCCGTGACACTGACGGTCCTGCTGGCGGGGACTGAATGGCTGAGTACCCGCACGACCTCGTCATGGCCCCACCACGTCGGGACGTTGGCGCTCGCTCTGCTGGCCCAACACGCCGCGTTCGCCCATCGAAACGGCTTCGTACCTTCTCGTCTGCAGTTGGCCCTCAGCGGCGGGGCCGCGTTCGGCGCCTTGGTACTCGGTGTCGTGACGGGTGCGCTGCCCTTCGCGATGCTCGGGCTCGCCGAGGCCCCTCCCGCACTGGCGGGCCCGACGACGTCCGTGCTGCTGATCGGATTGGTGCAGCTTTCCCTCCTCGGGCTGTTCCGCTCCCGGCTGATGCGGACAGCGCACCGCCCGGAACTTCTGCGTGCGGCGGGTCTCGTCTCCCGCGTGCCGATGAGCTTGTACCTGCTCTTCCTCGTCGCCGTGCTGCTGCTCGTCTCGGCCGTCTACCTACCCCGTTTCGGCCTCGATCTCGGCCGGTTCGTGCAACCCCGCGCGGTGTTGGCCGTCGCGCTGCTCGTAGGCCCCGCCGTACTGGTGTTTTTCGGTTTCGAGCGGCACGTCTGGCACCGCCCTCACCTAGTGCCGATGTGGAATCCCGCACAGCATGGTCTCGACCGTGTGCTGTCCCACACCGCGACCGCCGCCGGACTGGGCTTCGCGGTCATCGGGCTCTTCGGTTTCGCACTCACCACACTCGGCACCGAATTGTCCGGTTTGCAGGGACTTCTGCTCGATCCGGTGCAGAGTCTGGTGCAACTGTTGCTGGGGATGTCGTTGTTGCACAGCGTGCGCACGGGTTCCACGAACGCCCCCAGCACATGGGTACTCACCGCCGCCGCCTGCATTCCACCGTTGCTGTCGGTGACCGCGACGTCCTCTCCCGACACACTCGGCCTAGCCGTGCACACCTCGGCCTGCCTGCTTGCCGCTGCCGCCGCTGCCGTGACGACGGCGGCCGCGCTGACATCGCCCGGTCGGCGAGCGAAGGTCTGAAAAACCGCAACAAGCGGGGTGGGTATCGGTGTCTTCACGTCCCCGTGTGGCACCCTACGACAACCGCACCCCGTTTCCACACGTCTGTTCCCGTAAGAGGACCGTGCAGGCACGTCGGGAAAGCAGCGACGGAAAGGAGCCGCTGGCGTGGAACGACCGCCGGGAGACGACCCGCGCCATCCCCGACCACCGCGCCGAGGGACACGGCGCGATGCGGACGCGACTCGCCGTGTCCCGCCTCGCGGCGGCACGGACCGCGCACGGGGCAGACAGTCGGGGCGCAGGTCCTCTCCCCCGGTCCGGGACAGCGGTCGCTCCCGCTCCGGAGCACGTGGGGCGGACGAGGTGCGACGTCGTCCCACGAGCACGCGTGGGGATCACCGGGGACGTCGGGCCGGGCGACCGGACGGAAGCTCCGTCAGGGCGGTTCCCGCTTCGGAGCAGAAGCGCAGCAAGAGCGGGACCGGGGCCCGGATCGTCCTGGCCATGGTCTCCGTGCTGGTGTTGACCATCACCGGCTACGCCTGGGCGGCCATGAAAGGTTTGGTGGACGGCCTCACGATGGCGGACGTCATCGGGGAGGACACGGGTGAGCTACCGGCGGACGGGGCGCGTGACATCCTCCTCGTCGGCATGGACAGCCGGGTCGACGCACAGGGCAACCCGCTGCCGCAGGACATGCTGGCCAAACTGAACGCCGGTGTCGCCGACGGCGAGCTCAACACCGACACGTTGATCCTGGTGCACATCCCCAACGACGGCCGCAAGGCGGTGGCGTTGTCACTGCCGAGGGATTCGTACGTCAACATCCCCGGCTTCGGCCAACACAAGATCAACTCAGCGTATGCGCGGGGTAAGGCCGCCGCGAAGGAACGGTTACGCCAGGAAGGCGTCACCGACGAGCAGGAACTCGAGGTCCGTAGCAACCAGGAGGGCGCCAAGCAGGCGACCCGTGACCCGTATTCGGGCGCGAACTTCAAGGCCGGCAGGCAGTCGATCTCCGGAGTGGACGCGTTGGCGTTCGTGCGACAACGACACGGACTGCTACGCGGAGATCTCGACCGAGTCGTACGCCAGCAGGTGTTCCTGGCCGGATTGGCCAACAAGGTGTTGTCGGCGGGCACGCTCACGGACCCGGGGAAGTTGGAGCGACTGACCGAGGCCATCAAGAAATCGGTCGTGGTGAACAAGGGCTGGGACATCCTGTCGTTCGCCCAACAGATGAAGGATTTCACCGGTGGCCAGATCGAGTTCCACACCATCCCGATCGAGAATCCGGAATTCGAGACTCCGGACGGACTCGCCATCAAGATCAACCCCAGTGAGGTGCGGAATTTCGTGGCGAAGCTCTCCGGCAGGAAAGCCGAGGCGTCACCGACCCCCGCCCCCGAGGAGATCACCGTCGACATCTACAACACGTCGAACATCCAAGGCCTGGCCAGCAGTGTCTCGGAGGCACTGGTCGCACAGGGTTTCACGCAGGGCGAGGTGGCCAACGACACGCCGCGACAAAGCAGTGTGGTGCAGTCCGCCTCCGGTGAGCGGTCCTCCGCGGAGGCGGTGGCCGCGGCGTTGGGTAGGGAGATCGCCGTGGAGGAGAACCCGGACGTCAGTCCCGGCCACGTACGCGTTCTGCTCGCCCCCGACTATCAGCAAAACGGTAACTCCACGCCGGGCGCTCCCGCCGGAGGCGGCAACACACCCGGGACCTCGGTGACGGGAGCCCCTCGACAAGCCGGTGAGGAGGCGGCCGAACAACCGATCACAGCCGATGGTGTGACGTGTGTGAACTGACTCCCGAGCCCTAATCACCCCTGAGTGACTCCGACCGACTCGGACTGGTGTGAACCGGCCGGTTGAATACTCCTTTCGGAGGATCTATAGCGGGTCAGTGGGGTTTTCTCGGGTTCGCCGCGTAAGCGAAGGGCTCCCCGCCCATTCACATGTCGTAGGAACGACGTAGCCGAGACGGGCAGGGGGCACTGTTGATCGACACCGACGCTTACCAGAGGATCCTGGGCGAGGAGCTGCGCAAGCTGCGGACCGAGCGCGGTTGGACCCGTAAGGAATTGGGCGAGAAGCTCCAGAGCGGTATCTCACTGCAGACTCTGGCGACCTACGAACTGGGCACCCGACAGTGCTCGGTGGTCCGGTTGGCCGAGCTCTGTCTCGCGCTGGACGAACTTCCGCAGAACCTGCTCGCTCGCGTCCACAACAGGCTGTTCGCCCACGAGAACGGTCAGGTGCGGGTCAACCTGGCCGACGTCGTCGCGGACGAACAACCCGAGCTCCTGCCACTGCGCCGTTGGGCGAGAGGCAGGCTCGCCGCGGGCGGCTCCGCGGACGTCCGATTCGACCGGACCACGCTGGAACAGCTCGCGGCGCTGTGTGGCCTACGCACCGAGGAGCTACTCACCCGGCTGAAGAAGCTGTCAGCCGCCGCCCTGTAGCGGCCGAGACCCGCCGGTGGAGCCGGAAATCACCGGGTTCGAGCTTGCGGGTCCGCATCCAGTACCGCCAGGTGAAGCCTGGCCATATGGTGCGGTTGACGCCCTGCGAGTCGAGATACCAGCTGGTGCAGCCACCACGCGTCCAGACGCCTTTCGCGAGCTTGCGCTGGATGTCGGCGTTGAACTGGGCCTGCGTGTCGGCACGGACCTCGATGGCGTCGGCCCCGTGGTCCTCCACGTAACGTATGGCCTCGGCGATGTAGCGGATCTGCTGCTCGATCATGAAGACCACCGAGTTGTGCCCGAGCCCGGTGTTGGGGCCGAGGAGGAAGAACAGGTTCGGGTAGCCGGTGACCGTGATGCCGAGGTGGGTCTGCATGCCCTGCTCGGCCCATTGCTTGCCGAGGTTGACGCCATGCGCGCCGACGATGTCGAGGTCGTCGAAGGCGTCGGTGACGCGGAAGCCGGTCCCGTAGATGATGGCGTCCACTTCGCGTTCCGTCCCGGCCTTGTCGATGATGCCGGTCTCGGTGACCTCGGCGATACCGTCGGTGACGACTTCGACGTTGTCGCGCGCCAGCGCCGGATAGTAGTCGTTGGAGATCAGCACACGTTTGCAGCCCATCACATAGTCGGGCGTGAGCTTGGCCCGCAACACCGGGTCGGAGATGCTCTTCTCGATATGGCGCTCCGCGATCTTCTGCGCGAATTTCATGATGCGCGGATCACCGTTGAAGCCGACGGCCCGCAGCTCCAGCGACCAGTAGATCAGGTCCCGGTAGACGCGCTGAGCGAGTGGCACACGCTCGAACAGACGTTTGGCCCACTCGGGCATGGCACGGTCCGGCTTCGGCATCACCCACGGCGGTGTGCGCTGGAACAGGTGCAGTTCCCGCACCTGTTCCGCGATCTTGGGCACGAACTGGATGGCGCTGGCGCCGGTTCCGATCACGGCGACCCGTTTGCCCCGCAGGTCGTAATCGTGGTCCCACCGGGCCGAGTGGAACGTCGTCCCCTTGAACCGTTCGATCCCGGGCAGCTGGGGAATCTGCGGGATGTGCAACGCCCCCACCCCGCACACGAGGTAGCGGGCCACGAACTCGTCACCGCTCGCCGTTGTAACGTGCCAGCGGTGTTCGTCGGTGTCCCAGCGCGCTCCCGTCATCTCCTGACCGAAGCGGATGTACCGGTAGAGTCCGTACTTCGTCGCGACGCCGCGCAGGTAATCGAGGATCTCCGGCTGCGGTGAGAAGGAGCGCGACCAGTGCGGATTCTGTTCGAACGAGAACGAGTACATGTGGGACTGGACGTCGCACGCACAGCCGGGATAGGTGTTGTCGCGCCACGTACCGCCGACCTCGTCGGCTTTCTCCAGCACGACGAAGTCCTCCCGTCCGTCTTTGATCAACTGGATCGCCATGCCGAGGCCGGAGAATCCGGTTCCGACGACGACCACACCGGTCTCGGTGCGATTACCCATGTCCGTGCCTCCATGCGACGGTTCGTGTTACC
>SMEZ01000055.1_pt1 | contig 25006 bp, 19 predicted proteins | sample 2456351 | NCBI WGS metagenome assembly SMEZ01 (sample SAMN10132605, study PRJNA489261) | soil metagenome | isolation source: day120 antibiotic-loamy sand soil ammended with composted manure from dairy... | place: USA | collected 2015-04-01 | reverse complement strand
GATGCCGAGCGCGGTTGTCGAGTTGGACAGGTCCATCGACGGTCCCGTCTCCTCGATCACGGTGTCCTTGCCGCGGCTCTTCGCGTCGGTGATCGTGGCGAGCGTGAGCAGCGGCGTCTTCGTCTGCACGTAGTGGACGTCGCGCGGGTCGTCGATGCCGGCGATCTTCATCGCCTCGCGCACCCCGGCCGCGACCTTCTCCACCATCGCGGGCCTGCCGATGTCCTCCGGCAGGATCACGTCGCTCATCGCCACGCCGACCGACAGCCGGGGCTCGTCCGTCTGCTCCGCCTCCGCCGGGTCCGTGGTGGCGAAGATCGTGGCGTGCGGGCTGAGCACCCCGTCGGTGCCGCCCGACCACACGATGGGGATCTGACGTACCTCCTCCATCGTCCGGGAGCCCTTCTCGACGATGACCTCCCGGAAGGCGCGGTCGGCGATGATGCGGGTGTAGTCGTTGACCCCGCCGTTGCCCTCGGTCTTGCCGATGATGGCGATGATGCGGTCGGCTTCCATCACCCCGTCGTCGATGAGCTTGGCGAGTTCGCTGGCGTCGGAGACGGAGTGGATCGGAACCTTGCGCACTTCGATCGCGTCTGGCATGTCAGGATTCCCTTTCGTACGGACAGGATCGGATCAAACGTTTCTCGACGATCGAGCCGGAGTCGGACAGACACGTGTAGGGGCCGTTCCGTCGGGGGAACAGCGGGTACTGCGGCCGCGTGCCGATTCCTGAGCTGGTGAGACGAGCGGCGCCCGCATGCAGTCGACTGTAGGACGGCGGCCCGTTCCCGATCATTGGCAACTTCCACCAACGAAGTCGCCACAGTAGGGCAGTTCCTGCCATCGACTCCCGCTCTCGGTCGCGGCAATGGGAGGTCTCGGGAGCATCCGGACTCGGGATGGCCGACGTGGTGGCGACATGGCGGACGCGGTGTCGCGCCTTCGACGGCCTTTCCCGCGCGATCGGTGGTCGTGTCCGACCGATGGTCGAAAGACGACGAGGGCGTGGGAGGGTCGAACCCGTCCCACGCCCTGTGAATCCGTGCGGTCAGCGGTGCGGTGCCGCTGTCACAGCCAGTCGACCTCGGCCGCGGTCGCACCACCACTGAGCTGTGCGTAGCCGGGACCGCGGTCGAAGAACGCCGTCTCGGCGGCCTTCTCCTGCCGCCGTTGCCGCTCCTTCCGGGTGGCGTCCTCGTCGTAGTCCAGGGAGTCGTCCTCCACCGAGCCGGTGAGCACCACGCCGTAGTCGCGGAACGCGCCTTCGGGGGAGACCTTGTGCCACCGCACGTCGCGCACCACCAGCTTCGGGTCCCGCTCCAGCGGATCACCCCAACCGCCGCCTCCGGTGGTGCGGATCCGGATCACCTCACCGGCACGGACCGGTTCGGCATCGGCCAGCGCACCGACCCGCCGTTCATTGGGACCACCCGGATCGATGGTCACCTCGAACGGACGGCCGGCCTTGCCGCCCTTGACGCCCCAGCAGGACAGGATCGACCGGTCCGCGATCGACATGAAATGCGCGTCGCGGAGCATCCGGATGTGCTTTTCGTATCCCAGGCCACCACGGAACTTCCCCGGGCCACCGGAGTCCACCGCCAGCGACAGCTTCTCCACCAGGAACGGGAACCGGGATTCGGTGAACTCCGTGGGGAGGTTGCGGGAGTCGGGCACGACGTGGATGGTGTCCTCCCCGTCGGCGTAATAGCGGCCTCCCGAACCGCCGCCGAGGACCTCCCGCATGAGATACGGACGACCGTCGTGGTCCGCGCCGTACACCCCTGTGTAGCGGATCGTCTCCTGATCGGCGGGCATGTTGCCGTCGACCGCTTTCGCGATCACCCCGGCCAGCACACCCAACAGTCGCAGGATGACGAACGTCCTGGCGTTGGTCGGAGCCGGGAAGACCGGGGTCAACAGTGTCCCCGGTTCGGGGAACCGCATCTCGATCAGCGGGACCACGCCCTCGTTGACGTCCAGTTCCGCCATCCGCTCCGGGGTGTCCGCGAGATTCCGCAGGATCGGGGCCAGCCATTTCTTGAGGAAGACCCCGTCGGAGTAGTCACCGCAGTGGTTGATCGGCCCCTTCGCCTGCGGTGAGGTCCCGCTGAAGTCGAAGATCAGCCGTTCCCCCTCGGGGTCGTCCGGCGCCGTCCGGGTGAGTGTGATCCGCTGCCGGTGCAGTTTCGGCTCCTCGACCCCGTCGTGCTCGGCGTAGTCCTCCCACACCCAGGTTCCCACCGGGATCTTGGACAGGATCTCCCGTCGGTAGGTCTGGGTCGTGCGCGAGATGATCGCGTCGAAGCACGCCTCGACGGTGTCGCGGCCGTAGCGGTCGAACAGTTCCCCGAGCCGCCGCGCGCCCATCAGGCATGCCGCGCACTCCGCGTCCAGGTCGGCCGCCAACGATTCGGGCATCCGGGAGTTGCGGGTCATGATCCGCAGTGCCGCCCGGTTCGGTTCGCCCTCCTCCCACAGCCGGATGGGCGGCACCATCAGACCTTCCTCGTAGACGCTGGTGGCGTTGCTGGGCATCGACCCCGGCACGGCGCCGCCGATGTCGTCGTGATGCCCGAACGCCTGCACGAACGCGACCACCTCGGGGCCGTTGCCGGAGTCGTGGAAGACGGGCACGGTCACGCACAGGTCGGGCAGATGGCCGATGCCGCCTTCGGATTCGTAGACGTCGTTGTGGAAGAAGACGTCGCCCGGCCGCATCTCCTCCAGTGGGAAGTCGCGGACCACCGGGTGCACCAGTGCGCTGTAGGACCGGCCGGTCAGCTTGCGTAACAGCCGGTCGTGGATACCGGCGCGGAAGTCGTGGGCATCGCGGATCATCGGGCTGCGCGAGGTGCGGGCGATGGCGGTCTCGACCTCCATCTCGACCGAGGCGAGACTGCCCTGCACGATCTCCACCAACACCGGGTCGGCGCTGGCACCGGCGTCCGCGGTGAGCGATCCGAACGGAAACTGGGTCGGTACCCGACGCCCCTTGACGGTCGTGTTCATTCCTGTTCCTTCCGGGTCACGATGATGTTGAGGTAGGCGTCGACGCGGGCGGTGAATCCGGGGTGCAACGGCACCGTGGCCCCGAACTCCTCCACGATCGCCGGGCCGTGGAGGACCTGACCGGGGCAAAGATCGGGACGCCAGTAGATCGGTGTGTCCACATAGCCCTGTCCCGCGTCGAAGCACACCGGGCGGTGGGACGCAGGCTCCGGGGCCGGGACGTCCGCCGGGATGTCGTGGGCGACCAGCTCGGGGCGTCGGATCTCGCCGATGCCGGCGACGCGGAGGTTGACCCACTCCACCTGTTGACTGTCGTCGCCGTCGAAGTCGTAGCCGTACAGGGCTCGGTGCTCGGCGTGGAACCGGCGGGCCACCTCGTCGATGAGTTCCCGGGTGATCGGTCCGTCCGGCACGGGGACCCGCACCTCGAAGGCCTGACCGAAGTACCGGATGTCGGCGGCACGGACGAACGTGTGCTCCTCTTCCGCGAAGCCTTCCTTCACCAGCGCGGCTCGGGCCTGTTCGGTGAGTTCGCCGTACACCGTCGCGAGCGCCTCGGGGGTGAGCGCGTCGTGCAGGCAGACGTTCGTGCGGACGTAGTCGTTCTTCACGTCCACGGTGAGCAGTCCGAACGCCGAGACGTTACCGGGGTTGGGCGGGACGAGGACGGTGCTCAGCCCGAGGATGTCCATCAACCGGCACAGCAGCAGCGACCCCGAACCGCCGAACGTGGTCAAGGTGAAGTCCCGTACGTCCAGGCCCCGCTGGACCGTGATCTGCCGCAGTGCGTTGGCCTGGTTCCACGCGGAGATCTCCAGCGCGCCGGTGGCGCATCGTTCCAGGGAAAGACCCAGTTTGCCCGCCAGTGCGTCGATCCCTCTGCGGGCGGCCTCGACGTCGAGGGGGATCTCCCCGCCGAGCAGGTGGGGTGGGATGCGGCCGAGGACCACGTGGGCGTCGGTGATCGTGACCTCGGTGCCGCCCTTGCCGTAGCACAGGGGGCCGGGGTCCGCTCCCATCGAGCGGGGGCCCACCTTGAGGTTGCCTTCCGGGGACAGCCAGGCGACCGATCCGCCACCCGCTCCGACGGTCACCACGTCGATCATCGGGATCTTGCACGGGTACACGCCGACGGTTCCTTCGGTGGTCAGGCTCGGCTCGCCGTCGACGACCACCGAGACGTCCGTCGACGTGCCCCCGCCGTCGCAGGTGAGCACCTTGTCGAAGCCCGCGGTCTTCGCGATCAACGCTGCGCCGAGCGCGCCCGCCGCAGGTCCGGACAGCACCGTCGTGATCGGCTGATGGACCACCTCGTCGGCGCTGAGCACGCCACCGTTCGACTTCATCACGTACAGCGGCACGCCGGTGTCCTGACCGGAGCCGACGAAGGCGTCCAGCCTCGACTTGATGTTGTTGATGTACCGCGAGAGCCGCGGTTTCACCGCCGCGTCGACCAGGGTGGTCATGGAACGTTCGTACTCGCGGTATTCGCGCAGCACCTCGGAGGAGATGGAGACCACCGCGTCGGGGTGTTCCTCCGCGATGATGTCGCGCATGCGTTCCTCGTGTGCGGGGTTGGCGTAGGCGTGCAGGAAGCAGACCCCGAGGGCGTTGATGCCCTTGGCCTTGAACCACCGGGCGACCTCACGGGCCTGTTCCTCGTCGAAGGGCCTGATCTCCGCGCCGGTGTAATCCAGCCTGCCGCGCACGGACCGTACGAGGTCCCGGGGCACGATCCGGTCGGGTTTCACCCAGAAATAGGAGTTCCCGTATCCGTCGGGGACGCTTTGTCGGGCGATCTCGAGGACCGCCTCGTAGCCCTCGTTGGTGATGAAACCCAGATCGCCGACTTTGCCTTCCAGCAACTGGTTCGTGGCCACCGTGGTGCCGTGGCTGACCGCGCTGATCGCGCCGCCTCTGGCTTCGTGGTCGTCTTCGGCGAATCCCAGCACGGTGAGGACCTTGTCGATGGCCGCCATGAAACCCTCGGCCGGATCGTCCGGTGTGGAGGGTGATTTGGTGGTGACCAGTTCCCCCGTGCGTTCGTCGAAGGCGACGACGTCGGTGAAGGTTCCTCCGGTGTCCATCCCGATGCGGATGCGACGTTGCTCGCTCATGCAGCCGATTCAAGCGGGTACGACAGAGCCCGACCATGGCATGATTCGCCAACGAACAACCGTTCCGCCGTCACTGTGTGCCAAACGGGTCGGCTCCTCCTCGACGCTGAGGAAACAGGCCGGAAGGGCTGCTCGGCGGAACAACGTCGACAGGCGCCACCCGAGGCCGGGTGGCGCCTGTCGACGACCGTCCGCGATGTGTCCTCCACTCAGCGGCGGCTTCGCGTGGTGAGGGAACCCACGATCACCCCGAGAAGCGTCAGTCCCGCACCGACGAGCAGTCCGGTCAGGAAGTTCTCCTGTGCGGGGGCCGAGGTCTTCGCCGTCGGGGCGGTGAACACGCCCGGGGTGTGCGCCGTCGGGGCGGCGGGCTCGGCTCGGCCCGGGCCGGTGTCGGCGGGGGAGACCGCCGCCGTCGTCACCGCGGCCGCGTCGGCGCCGGTCAGGATGTCGTCCACGGCGGAGAAGAACTCACCGGCCAGGCGTTTGCTCACCGACGACAGCATCCGTTGCCCGACCCCACCGATCATCCCTCCGACCACGGCATCGGCGTCGTAGGACAACGAGGTCGTACCGTCCTGATTGTCCTGGAAGGTCACCGTGACCTTCGCGCTGACCGTGCCCGGGGCCCCGGAGCCCTCGGCCGACAGCACCAGTGAGCGATGCGGTTGCAGATCGCTCAGCGTGCACGTGCCCGTGTAGGTCCCCCTGATCGAGGCGACGCCGGCGGTGACGGTCATGGCGTAGGCGTTCTCACCGGTGGTCTCCAACCGCTCACACCCGGGGATGGTGCGGACCAACACCGCCGGGTCCAGTAACGCCTCCCAGACCTTGTCGACCGGAGCGTGCAGGGTGGCCTGTCCGGCGATCTTCATGTCGTCGATCCTTTCTCATGACGAAGCCGAAGTTCGTAGAGCTCGGAGGGGGAAATCGGCATCGACGTGATGGGGAACCCCTCGGCGTCCTCGATGGCGGAGGCGAACACCGCCGAGCACGGGATCACCCCGGCCTCACCGGCACCTTTGATGCCGAGTGGGTTCAGCGGGGACGGGGTCTCCAGATGGTCGATCTCGATCGAGTCGGGGACCTCGCTGACGTAGGGCATGAGGAAGTCCATGAAGGACGCGTTCAACAGCTGGCCCGAATCGTCGTAGACCATCCGCTCGTACAGGGCGCCGCCGACACCCTGTGCGACACCACCGTGGATCTGGCCCTCCACGATCAACGGGTTGATCAAGGTTCCGCAGTCGTGCACCACCGCGTACTTGAGGATGCGGATCTCGGCCGTCTCCGGATCGGTCTCCACGATGGCGGCGTGCATCCCGTTGGCGAAGGTGGATCGCTCCGGGGAGTAGAAGTCCCGACCTTCCAGGCCCGGTTCGTCGTCTTCTGCGATCGGCGGTTTGTCGGGATCGCCGATGGAGAACTGGGTCGCGGCCTGGGACGCCTCGTCGAAGGCGTATCGCAGGGGGTTCGACAGCACCGCCACCGTGCCCAGGCTCATCTGCTGGTTCGGTGCGCCCTTCACCCGCACCATGCCGTCGCGGATCTCGAGGTCGTCCACCGACGCCTCCAACGCCTCGGCGGCGATGCGCAGCGCCTTCTGCCTCACCTTGCGTGCGGACAGCGCCACCGCCGACCCGCTCATCACGGCGGCGCGGGAGGCGAACGTGCCCACGGCGTACTGCATGCGGCGCGTGTCCCCGGTGACCACCTCGACGTCCTCGAACGGCACGCCGAGTTCGTCGGCGACGATCTGGGCGAACGCGGTCTCGTGCCCTTGGCCCTGAGAGGTCAAGCCGATGGCGACCTTGACCTTGCCGCTGGTCTCGACGGTGATGTGCGCGCCCTCGTACGGCCCCACACCCGTGCCTTCGACATAGCAGGCCATGCCGATCCCGACACGTCGCCCTTGGGCGCGTAGCTCGTCCCGGAACGCCTCGAACTCGTCCCAGCCGATGAGTTTCTTCAACTTCTCCAACGACGCCGGGAAGTTGCCCGAGTCGTACACCAGGGGTTTGCCGTCCTGGAAGATCAGGCCGTGGTCGTAGGGGAACTCGTCGGGCTGGATGAAGTTCACCGACCGCACCTCGGTCCGGTCCTTGCCCAGGTAGGCCGCGATCGCGTCCATCGTCCGCTCCATCACGTACACCCCTTGGGGGCGACCGGCGCCGCGATACGGCGTCACCACGACCGTGTTGGTGTAGAGGCTGTCGAAGACGACCTTGTAGTTGCCCGGTTTGTACGGGCCGAGCAGCTGGGTGGAGGTGATGATCGGGACGATGAGACCGTACGGGATGTAGGCGCCGTGGTCGTGCCAGAACCGCACCGACAGTCCGAGCAGCCGACCGTCGTCGTCGAAACCGACCTCCACGTGGTGTTTCTGGCCGCGTTCGTGCGCCGAGGAGATGAAGTGCTCCCGACGGTCCTCGGTGAACTTCACCGGGCGGCCCAGCTTCATCGCGGCCATCGGCACCAGGAGTTCCTCCGGCCACGGGTGCAGGATCTTCACCCCGAACCCGCCCCCGACGTCCGGGGTGATCACGTCGACCTGGGCCAGGTCCAAGCCCAGTTTCGCGGCGACGGCGGCACGCACGCCCGTCGAGGTCTGGGTCGACGTCCACACCTGCAACCTGCGGGAGTCGGTGTCCCAGCGGGCCACGGTCCCGCGGCCCTCCATCGGCATCGAGGCGCTGCGTTCGATCTCCAGGTCCAACGTGAGCCGATGTGGTGCCGCTGCGATCGCCGCCTCCGCGTCACCCACCGACTGTTCCATCCGGGCGGCCACGTTGCCGGGCACGTCGTCGTGGACCAGGTTCTCGGCGGCCCGGGCCGCGTCCACACCAATCACCGCGGGGAGGACCTCGTACTCGACCCTGATGCGGGACACGGCGTCCTCGGCGATGTAGCGGTTCTCGGCCACCACCATCGCGATCGCCTCGCCGACGTAGTTCACCTCGTCCTTCGCCAGGGCGTACTGGGTGCGGCCGTGGGTCAGCGTGGGGTGGGGGATCAACACCGGCAGGGGATCGGCCATCGCTCCGGTGAGGTCGTCATAGGTGTACACCGCCACGACACCCTCGATGTCCAGCACCGGTTCGACGTCGATGTCCACGATGCGCGCATGGGCGTGCGGACTTCGCAGTACGGCGACCTCGAGCGCGTCCGGCAGCAGGTCGTCGACGTACTGTCCCTTGCCTCGTACCAGACGTTCGTCCTCGACGCGACGAACCCTCTCACCCAGCAGTTTGGTTGTCACGATGTGCTCTCTTCCCGCTCTCGTGCAGCCTCATCGCGTCGTCGTGCGGCGAGTTCGGCGGCCCGGCACACCGCGGAGACGATGTTCTGATAGCCGGTGCACCGGCACAGGTTGCCGGCGATCATCTCCTTGGCCTCCTCACGTGTCGGCCGGGGGTTCTCCGCCAAACCAGCGGTGATCGTGGTGAGGAATCCGGGGGTGCAGAAACCGCATTGCAAGCCGTGACAGTCCTTGAACGCCTGCTGTACCGGGCTCAAGGAGCCGTCGGCCTCGGTCAACCCCTCGACGGTGGTGATCTCGTAGTCCTGTGCGGAGACCGCGAACATCAGACACGAGCGCATCGGTTTGCCGTCCACGAGCACCGTGCACGCGCCGCACACGCCGTGTTCGCACCCGACATGGGTTCCGGTCAACCGCAGGTCGTGGCGCAGGGCGTCGCTGAGCAACCGTCTGGCGGGTAACCGAACCTGGTGGACGGTGCCGTTGACGTGCAGGCGTACCTCGTGCAGTTCCTCGCTCATACTCGCACCTCCACGTGCCGAGACCGGGAGTCGTCGTACGCGGCACGCACCGCGCGTCGGGTCAGGACGCGGGCGAGTTCGCCGCGGTAGGCGGCACTGGCGTGGATGTCCCCGGTGGGGTCCAACGACGCCGAGGCGAGCTCCGCCGCGTCGTGCAACGCCTGTTCGGTCAACTCCTGCGCGGCGAACGCCTCCGACAGGTCGACCACGGTCGGCACGTCGCACACGGACAGATACCCCGCCCGCACCGAGGTGATCCGGCCGTCCGGGTCGGAGTCGACCACCGCGGCGACGCCGCACAACGCGTAGTCGCCGTGTCGGCGGGCCACTTGTTCGAAGGCCACACCGGCACCGGCCGGTAGGGCGGGGAAGAAGGCCTCGGTGACGATCTCGTCGGCACGGACGGACGACTCCAACGGCCCGACGTACAACTCGTGCGCCGGGATCGTGCGGGTGCCCTGGGTGGACGCGGCGGTGACACTGCCTTGCAGCAGGCACAGCACCATGGGCATCTCCGCCGCGGCGTCGGCGTGCACGATCGAGCCCACGGTGGTGCCCCTGTTGCGGATGGTGGGGTTGGCGACCAGCCGCAGGGCCTGGGACAGCAGCGGCTGCACCCGTCGTGCCTGCTCGTGCGTTTCGACCTCGGCGTGCCGGGCCAACGCGCCGATGCGCACGCCGGTGTCGTCACACGTCACGTAGGACAACTCGGTGATGCCGTTGATGTCGATGAGCATCGACGGCGACGCCAGTCGCATCGACAGCAACGGGATGAGGCTTTGTCCACCGGCGAGGACCTTCGCGTCGGGATTCGCGGCCAGAAGGTCCAGCGCTTCATGCAGGCAGGCCGGCCGGGAGAATGTGAACGGGGCCGGTTTCATGGGTTTTGGGTCACCTCCTCGGCTGAGCCCGGCTTCTGCCCCCGCCCCTTGACCAGGTGGAAGTACACGATCACCAGGATGGTGCCCAGGGCGATGCCTCCGAGCTCGAAATGTTCGGAGAAGGACAAGCTGACGCCGCCGATCCCCGCGATCAGGCCCGCCGCGAGTCCGATGAGGTTGACGGGGTTTCCGAAGTCGACGCGGTTCTCCACCCAGATCTTGGCTCCGACCAGGCCGATCATTCCGTAAAGGACGATGGTGATGCCGCCGAGGACCCCTCCGGGGACGGCGTTGATGACGGCGCCGAACTTGGGGCACAGGCCGAGCAGGATGGCCACGAGGGCGGCCGCGTAGTAGGCGGCCGTGGAGTACACCCGGGTGGTGCCCATGACGCCGATGTTCTCGGCGTAGGTGGTGGTCGGTGAACCACCGAACGCGCTCGCCAACGCGGTGGCGATGCCGTCCGCTCCGATGGCACGTCCCATGTAGGGGTCGAGGTCCTCTCCCGTCATCTCCGCGACCGCCTTGACATGACCGGTGTTCTCCGCGACCAACGCGATCACTCCGGGCAGGACCAGCAGGATGAAGGTCAGGGAGAACGAGGGTGCGTGGATGACGGGGACACCGTCGGCGAGCGTGCCGCTGGGCAGCCCGATCCAGTCCGCGGTCGCCACCTCGTCCCAGGAGACCCGCGGGTGCGGGACCGCTTCGCCTCCGCTGTCCGGCAACACCGACGTGATCTCACCGAAGAGCAGATCGGCCAGCCAGGAGATGACATAGCCGAACACCAGGGCGAGGAACACCGCGATACGGGACCAGAAACCGGGCAGCAGCACCGCCGCGAGCACCATGAACGTGGCCGTGGCGAGTGCGACCCATTGATCCTGGTGCCAGTAGGTGCCCGCGACCACGGGTGCGAGGTTGAACCCGATGAGCATGATCACCGCTCCGGTGACCGCGGGCGGGAGCACCTTGTGGATGATCCGTGCGCCACCGATGTGGATGATCACGCCGATCAGCGCCAGAACGAGGCCGCCGACCAGGATCGCGCCGGTCACGTGGGCCGAATCGCCGCCCTGTTCGCGGATCGCGGCCACGGCGGCCACGAATGCCGCGCTGGTCCCCAGGTAACTGGGGACCCGGTTCTGCACGATCAGCAGGAAGATGATCGTGCAGATCCCCGAGAACATGATCGCAAGGTTGGGGTCCAACCCCATCACCACGGGGAAGACGAACGTGGCGCCGAACATCGCCACCACGTGCTGCGCGCCGAGCCCCAGCGTGCGTCCCCAGCTGAGCCGTTCCAACGGCCCGACCGACGCACCCCGTGGCGGGGCCTTTCCTCCGTGGACAACGTCCCACTTGAACATGGATCTTGGCAAGGAACCACCTCGTCGTTGAGGGTCAAGCCCGAGCTTCGGGTGACGCTAATGCTCTAGGTCACACCCCTGCACTGGCCACATCTGCCGAACAAACACCGTCCGTGCTGGCACACCTTGCTCGTCCGATACCGCATCGGATGGCGTATTTCCCTTTCATGTCGTGGTTTGCGAAGCGGACCGAAGCGGGGCCTCGGACGGTTTCCGACGCTCTTTGCAGTGCTGGAAGTCGAGTACCTGCAACGCCACCGCGATGTTGAGCCGGAGGACGGGATCGGTCGTGAACGGGCCGAGCATCGCCTGCAGTTTGGTGATCCGGTAGCGCATGGTGTTGTAGTGGAAGAACTGTTTGCGCGCGGCTTCGGCGACGTTGAGGTTGGTGTCGAGCAACAGTTGCAATGTGGTGCGCAGGTCCGCGGCCTCGGGGGTGTCGGCGGCCAGCTCGCCCAGCATGTCGTCGACGAACTCGCGTAGCTCCTGAGGGTCCGGTACGAGCGCGATGAGCCGGTGTAGACCGAGGTCGTCGAACCACGTCGTGCACCGGCCGCCGTTGATCCGTCGACCGATCTTGGCGGCTCGTCGCGCCTGGTTGTAGGCGTGGGGCAGTTCCGACACCGAGGACACGACCCGGCTGACCCCGACGGAGAACGGGCGCCGGCCACCCCCTTGGTCCCCCGCGACCGCTCCGACGAGTTGGTCGACGACCGTGCGCAGGGAGTCGGCCGGCAGGGATGCGGGCAGCAGGCTGACGACCTCGGTGGAGAAGTCGACCGTGGCGATGGAACGGTCCCGTGCTTCGCACACCTGTCGCCACGCGGCGGCGAAGCGTTCCTGCCAGAGCCGACGGGTGCGGTCGGACACCGGCTCCTCCGTGGGGTCCAACGGGTCCAGTTCGGCGGACAGCACCACGGTCGGCCGGTCGAGTTCCCACCCGAAGGTCCGGGCGTGCTCGATGACGAACGCCTCGTCCCCGGCGCGATCGAGGAACACGTCCCGGAGGAAGTCGCCGCGGTATTTGTTCTCCACCACGGCCACGGCTTGTTGCCGAGTGAGCAGTAACGCCACGACGATGGCCGTGCGTTCGAGGGCTTGGACGTCGTCGAAGCCCAGGACGCGATGCGGGCTGACGCAGACCAGTCGTGCCAGGTCGTTGCCACCGGCGGGGACGGGCAACACCCTCGCCTCCCCGCCTTCCAGGGGGTAGGGGCCGGTGGTGAGGCGTTCGACCCGGAACCGGCCCGAGTTGTCGAGCAAGCCGATGTCGGCGAGACGCTCCCGCAGGCCGTCCTCCAGTGCTCCGCCCCATTCCCGGCCGTCGGTCGAGGTGACCACGATGCTGACGCCGAGCACGCGTGCCACTTCGGCGCTGATCTGATCGAGGTCCGCGCCATTGAGGATCAGCCGGGAGAGGCTGGTGTGCAGGGTGTCGGCGCGGGAGAGTGCGTCGGCCTGGCGTTGGCCGAGCTGGGCGAAGGTCTGTTCGATGAGATCGTCGAAGGCCAGGTCCAGCGGGAGACGCAACACGGGGAAGTCGAGTTCGTCGGCCAGGGCCAGCGCCCGTTCGGGAACGGTGTCGAGGTAGCGGCCCAGTTTGATGCCGATTCCGGCGAGCTTACGGTGGTGGAACTCGGGTACCAGCTCGGTGAGCATTTCGGCCGGATCCTCGTTTCCCGTGGCGAGTGGGTATCCGGTGGTCACCAAAAGTTCTTGCGGTTTGACCCAGTCCAGGACATCGGGGACTTCCATCACGTTGACCGCGGAAACAGCACGGTCGAGACCGCCTTCGCCGGCGAGGATCGCGGTTCGTTCGAGGCAGCGGAGGTTGAGTAACTCCCGCAGCGGAATGACGTGTCGTCGGAATGGCAATTCTTGCGGTTCATCCAGCGCGGCGTTGGCAAGATCCACCATGCGCACACGCTACCCGAACGGGGCGTTTTTCAGGAGGGGCTACGAGCGTCCGTCCAGGTCGGAAGGTGTCCCGCGGGGATGCTGGACGGGGTTTGTCGGGGTTGTCCCGTGTGTTGGTGGGAACCCGCCGTCTCCTCCCGGTGTGGAGGGCCTGTCGTGTCGAGCCGGTCCTCGGGATTCGGTGGAAATTCCCGTGGCGGCACGGGGAATCGTTTCGTCGATTCGACCGGAATCCGATCCCGTGGTAATCGGACGGAATGCGGGCCGTCCGGTTAGGAGGTGATTCCACTATCGGTCGGAAATGCCGTCACCGGTTACGGGATGCAGGGTGTAGTTCGGCTCTTCCGGCGTGGTGGTGAACGCTGTTTCCGCGGCGGGAGAATCCTGTGGGGGACGGTCGTTTTCTGGACTGGACCATGGCTTCGTCACGTTCCGCCGGTGCCGGGATGAACCAGTCGGGCGCGTCGTCCCGTGACCGTCGCAGTCCACAGCGGAGTCGACGGGGGGTTCGGGGGAGGTCGAGTCGAGGGTGTTTCGAGGGGGCTCGGGTCTCGCCGTTGTGATTCGTCCCGCATCCGAACGGGCTACTTCCCCTGAAGATCGGTTTAGGTTAGCCTAACCTGAGCTGAGAAGTCGGGGGTGGACATGACGACCGGGACGGTTGCCGCGGCACTGCCGCGCACGACGGGCATCGCGGCGTGCGACACCCGCGCTGCCCGGCCCCGGTCAGCGGCCACCCCCGGCGAGCTCGTCTTGACAACGCGCGTGCCGACGTGCTTCGGCCGTCGAGGCGACGCTTGCCGCCCGCATCGAGGTCTCGATGTCTCGACATTCCTGCCGGAAGGGAGATCCTGTGTCGCCATCTGTCCTGGCTCGTCCTCGGCCCGTGTACCGAGCGGAAGAACTCCTGGGCGCCTACCTGCCCGGGTCGTTCTACTACTCGTCGGCACGCGGCTCGTTGTTGGCCGACGGCGTGCATGCGTCGGTGGGCGGGCAGGCCGGTGCGCGGGCGCAGGCGGCGGCCGAGGCCATGGACGCCGCGGCCGCGGCGGGTGTGTCCGACCCCGTGGTGGTCGGCGCGATCGGGTTCCGGCCCGATGACGAGGCGAGCCTGGTCGTTCCCGCCGTCGTGCGACGTGCGGCGGCGTCGAACAACCGAGTGAGTGACCGGGCCGCGGTGGGATCACCCCCGGGTCGATGGTCGGTCACGCCGCGGCCGGAACCGGACGTCTACGTCGAAACGGTCCACCGAGCGCTCGCCCGGATCGCCGAGGGGGAACTGCGGAAGGTGGTGCTCGCGCGTGGTCTGGAACTGACCGCGGACGCCCCGATCTCCGTGCCCTCGTTGCTCTCCCGGTTGGTGGTGTTGAATCCGGACGCACACGTCTTCGCGGTCGACGTCACCACCTCGGAGGACCCGGCGCCGCGCTCGCTGATCGGGGCGAGCCCGGAACTGCTCGTCGCACGACGAGGGGACACGGTGGTGGCCAACCCGCTCGCCGGATCGCTGCCGCGCGTCGCCGACGAGGCGGAGAACCGGCGGCGGATCGAGGCGCTGCGTACCTCGGCCAAGGACCGCGCCGAACACGCGTACGTGGCTGATCAGGTCGCCGGTGTCCTGAGCCGGTTCTGCACCGAGCTGACCGTTCCCGACGGTCCCGACGTGATCGGCACCGCCACGATGTGGCACCTGTCGACCCGGATCACCGGGCGCATCGCGAACCCCACCGATCCCGCTTTCTCGTCGTTGGCGCTGGCCGAGGCGCTGCATCCCACCCCGGCGGTGTGCGGCACCCCGACCGACCTCGCACGGGACGTGATCAAGGAACTGGAGTCGCAGAACCGGGGCTACTACGCCGGCCTCGTCGGTTGGACCGACCACCACGGCGACGGCGAGTGGGTCGTCACGATCCGCAGCGCCGAGGTGTGCGACCGGACGATGTGGCTTTCCGCCGGTGCCGGGATCGTCGAGGGTTCCGATCCCACCGCCGAACTCACCGAGACGAGCGCGAAGTTGCGCACCCTGTTGCGGGCACTCGGGCTGGAGGACATCGCATGAGTGAGGGGCACGGTCTCGGACCGGACCACGTCGCCTGGCCGCCGGAGGTGGCCGCCCACTACCGCGCGGCCGGATACTGGCGGGGACAGACGTTCGGCGCGCTACTGACGTCGTTGACGGCCGCCTACGCCGATCGCACGGCGGTGGTGGGGGAGCGGAACGGAACGGTGTCGCGGCTGAGCTACGCCGAGCTCGACGACGCCGCGCACCGGATCGACGCGGGACTGGTCGACCTGGGGATCAAGGCGGGCGACCGGGTGATCGTGCAGTTGCCGAACATCCCGGAGTTCGTGTCGGTGATCTTCGGTGTGTGGCGTGCCGGGGCGTGGCCGGTGTTCACGTTGCCCGCACACCGGCACAGCGAACTGCGGCACTTCGCCACACAGAGCGAGGCGGCGGCCATCATCACCGTCGACCACCACAACCGTCATGACCACGCCACGATGGCCAAGGCCGTCGCGGCCGAAGTGGACTCGGTGCGACACGTGCTCGTGGTCGGCTCGCAGGAGTTCGCCGACCTCGCCGCGACCCCGCCGCGGGAGTTGCCCGACCCCGATCCGGGGTCGGTGGCGTTCCTCCAACTGTCGGGCGGCAGCACCGGACTGCCGAAGCTGATCCCCCGCACGCACGACGACTACCTGTACAGCGTGCGGGAGAGCGCTCGGATCTGTGCGTTGCGCCCGGAGAGCGTGTACCTGGCGGTCCTGCCCGCCGCGCACAACTTCCCGCTCAGTTCGCCCGGGGTGTTGGGGGCCCTGCACGCGGGGGCGACCACCGTCATGTCGCCGAGCCCGGACGCGGGCACGGCGTTCCGGCTGATCGAGTCGGAGAAGGTCACGATCACCGGTGTCGTACCGCCGCTGGCCGCGGCATGGGTGCAGGCCGCCGCGCACACCGACCGTGATCTGTCCAGTTTGCAGGTCATCCTCGTCGGGGGAGCGAAGTGCAGTCGCGAACTCGCCGAGCGGATCGGTCCCGCGTTGGGCTGTCAGCTGCAGCAGGTCTTCGGCATGGCCGAGGGATTGGTCTGCTACACGCGGCTCGACGACCCCGAACAGATCGTGCTCAGCACCCAGGGACGGCCGATCTCCCCCGACGACGAGATCCGGATCGTCGATCCGGACGATCCCGACGCGTCCGCTGAGGACGAGGTGGCGCCGGGAGAGGTGGGCGCCTTGTTGACGCGCGGCCCGTACACCATCCGCGGTTACTACCGCGCCGCCGAACACAACGCCACGGCGTTCACCCCGGACGGTTTCTACCGGACGGGGGACCTCGTACGGCGGCATCCGTCCGGGCACCTGGAGGTGGTGGGGCGGGTCAAGGAGCAGATCAACCGAGGCGGCGAGAAGGTGGCGGCCGAGGAGGTCGAGAACCACTTGATGGCTCATCCGGGGGTGCTCGACGCCGCGGTCGTCGCGGTGCCGGACGAGTACCTGGGGGAGCGGACCTGCGCCTACGTCATCCCCACCGAGGGGTCCGAGTTGACGGGCGCGGAACTGCGCCGCTTCGTCCGGGAACGCGGGGTCGCCGCGTTCAAGGTGCCGGACCTGGTCATGGTGGTGGACTCGTTCCCGGTGACCGGGGTCGGCAAGACGAGCAAGCGTGAACTCCGAGCGGCGCTCGCGGCGCTCGCCAAGAACGGGGGATAGTCATGTCCTTGCCCAGGATCCAGCCCTACCCGCTGCCCACGGCCGCAGAGCGTCCGGCCGGACGGGTGGCGTGGCGGCTCGACCCGAATCGGGCCGCACTGCTCGTCCACGACATGCAGCGTTACTTCCTCGCCCCGTACGTGGGGGAGCCGATCCCCGAGGTGGTCGACAACATCGCCACGTTGGCCACGGCTTTCCGGGACCACGGGGCCCCGGTGTTCTACACGGCCCAGCCCGGTCACCAGCCGCCCGCCGAGCGTGGGCTGTTGACCGAGTTCTGGGGAGACGGCATCGGTGCGGTCATCGACACCGATCCCCAGGCCGCCGACATCATCCCGGAACTGGCCCCCGAACCGGCCGACACGGTGCTGGTCAAATGGCGTTACAGCGCGTTCCAGCGCAGCGCGTTCGCCGAGCAACTCGCCGAACTGGGGCGCGACCAACTCGTGATCACCGGGGTGTACGCCCACATCGGCTGCCAGACGACCGCGGTGGAGGCCTTCATGCGGGACATCCGGCCGTTTCTGGTGTCCGACGCGGTCGCCGACTTCTCCCGCGAGCACCACGACCAGGCGTGTGCGTATGTGGCGCAGCGCTGCGGAGTCGTCACCACCACGGCCGACGCGGTGTCCACGCTGTCGGCGCCGATCCACACAGGAGTGATGTGATGAGCAACCCCGAGTCCGTGTTGACCCCCGAGCGAATCCGCGCGGACGTCGCGGAACTGGTGGGATGCGACCCGGCGGAGATCGCACCGGACGCCAACCTCTTCGACCTCGGGGTCGACTCGGTCCGCATGATGATGTTGGTCGAGCGGTGGCGTGCCGCAGGGGCGACCCAGGTGGAGTTCCCCGACCTGGCCGAGCGGGCGGAGCTCGCTCATTGGATCGCCGTGCTCACGGGGACGGACGAGACCACGACGTCGGGGACGAACACCGAGGGGGAGAGCGCATGACTCGCGTGGACCACAGGCACCGGCACCTGGCCCGCATCGCGGAGGTCAAGGCGGGGACGAGTTCCGAGAAGGTGCCCTACCCGATCCACATCCGCAAGGCGGAGGTGGTCCGTACCCGCAGGCTCAGCTCCGCGCTGATGCGGGTGACCCTGGGTGGCCCGGACCTCGCCGGGTTCGAGGCCCACAGCCCCGATGAACACGTCAAGCTGATCTTCCCCGATCCGGACGGGACTCTGCGGCTGCCCGAACCGAACGGGAACATGCTGCGGTGGCCTCGCCCCTCCCCGACGACACGCGAGTACACCGTCCGCCACTACGACCCGATCGCCAACGAGATCGATCTCGATTTCGTTCTCCACGACGGTGGACTGGCCTCGGAATGGGCGCGGACCGTCGAGGCCGGGGAGATCATGTACGTGGCGGGGCCACCCGGTGGTCTCATCGTGCCCGACAACTACGACCGGTACCTACTCGCGGGGGACATCACCGCGCTTCCCGCGATCGCGCGGTGGCTTGAGACCTTGCCCCGAACGGCGGCCGGTTGGGCTCTCATCGAGGTGGCCGATTCCTCCGAGGAGATCCCGTTGTCCGTGCCGGAGGACGTCGAGGTGCGATGGTTGCACCGTGGCGACTGTCCACCGGGGACGAGCGATGTCCTCGAACGTGCGGTGCGATCGCTGTCCTGGCCGCAGGATGAGCGGGTATTCGTCTGGCTCGCCGGTGAGGCGGGGGTCCTCAAACCGTTGCGCCGGTGGGTTCGGGACGAGTTGCGGCTCGACAGGTGCGACTACGACATCACGGGGTACTGGAAGCGTGGGGTCGCGGATTTCGACGACCACGAGCACGCCCACGACAGGCACTGAGAGTGGGGTTCCGGGTGCTGTGAGTCACACCGGAAGTGCTGTTGCCTGCAACTCGATCTTAGTAAGGTAAGCCTAACCTGAGTGTCCGGGTGTGCTCGGGCAACCGCCAGCATTGTGAGGAACACGGATGTTCTCCTACAGACCATTTCGCTCATCCCGCTTGGTGAAGGGCTTGATCGCGGCGATGGCGTGCGCGCTCGTCGCGACGAGCGCCGCGTGTGCGTCGAGTGACGACGAGGCGTCGGCGCAGGGCGAGACCCGGGTATTCCAAGCCGACAACGGTGAGGTCACCATCCCCGCCGATCCCCAGCGGGTGGTCGCCACCGGTTACGCCGTCCCCGCCCTCATCGAGGCGGGTGCCCCGCTGGTCGGGATCTCGAGCTGGCAGCGGGGTGAGCCGATGATGGACCCCGAGGATCTGGCCACCTACGAGGAACTGCCGAAGGTCGCCGGTGAACTGGCGGCCGAGACCAATTACGAGGCCATCGCCAACGTGCGACCCGATCTGATCGTCATCGGGGTGCCGGCGCCGGTTTTGAAGGACATCGACATGGACCGGCTCGAACAGATCGCACCGGTGGTCGCGATCGGACCGACGGTCCCGTCGGCATGGCGGGAGTTGTCCTACAGGCAGGCCGATGCGGCCGGTGCGCTCGACGGCTTCAACGAGACCAAGAAGCGGTACGAAAAGAAGGCCGCCGAGCTCAAGGAGAAGTACCAGGACGTCCTGCCGGGGCTCAAACTCGCCCACGTCGGCGCGTACGGTGAGGTCGGCAAGGGCAACTTCCAGCGTGAGTTCAACGGTTCCTGGGGCACCAACGTCGCCAACGACATCGGCGCGGACTACTACGGCGAGGTCAAGGAGAAGGGCGGCGGCTCCCGGGATGTGAGCGAATACCCCTCCCTTGAGGAGTTGCCGACCCTGTTCGCCGAGGCCGACGCCATCACCTACACGGTGAACGCCGACGGGTCCGTTCCGGAGTCCGTCGAGTACGTGCTCAACAGCGACCTGTGGAAGAACCTCCCGGCGGTCAAGGCGGGCCAGACCTATCCTGTCCGGTACACGGAAGCCGCGACCTACGGCCAGGCCTTGAAGGCCCTCGAGGCGCTCGACGAGAGCTTCGCGCCGCTGTTGGAACAGTGACGATCACACATCGGAGACCCGCGACCGGAACAGCGGCCGCCACCCGTGCCGCGGTGCTGGTCGCGGGACTGATCGTGCTGTGCGCGGTGGCCGTGGTGAGCATCGGCGTCGGTGCTCACCCGATCGCACCCGCGGAGGTGTTGCGTGCCCTGGTGGACTTCCAGGGGACCAACGATGACCATCTGATCGTCCGGGGGATCCGGCTTCCTCGCGCACTGCTCGGGGTGGGGGTCGGTGCCGCGTTGGCGGTCGCGGGGGCGCTGATCCAAACCCTGTCGCGGAATCCGCTCGCCGAGCCGGGGATCCTGGGCGTCACCGCGGGGGCCGGTTTCGCGTTGACCGTGGGCTCGGGACTGGGCCTGGCCGCCTCGGCGGCGGGGGAACTCGGTGTCGCCGTGGTCGGTGCGGTGTTGGCGACCGTGCTCGTGTACGCGGTGGGACGGGACTCCCCGCTGCGGCTGGTGTTGGCCGGGGTCGCGTTGAGCGCGGTGCTGACCGGGATCGCGCTGGGGATGCGACTGATGCTGCCGGACGTCTTCGACCAGTACCGGTATTGGTCGGTCGGTTCCCTGGCCGGCCGGGAGCAAGCCCCCCTGACGGTGCCGCTGGTGGCGATCGGACTCGCCCTGGTCGGGGCTTTGTTGGTGAGCTACGCGCTCAACGTGGTCGCGCTCGGGGACAACGTGGCGCACACGCTGGGCGCGAACGTGGCCCGGGTCCGCACCGTCACCCTGGTGCTGATCACCGTGCTGGCCGGGGCGGCGACGGCGATCGCCGGTCCGATCCTGTTCGTGGGGCTGATCGTGCCGCACCTGTTGCGCCGCATGGTCACCGGATCGGTGCCCTGGCTTGTGGCCTACTCGATGGTCGCCGGTCCCATCCTGTTGTTGGCGTCGGACACGATCGCCCGTGTCCTGCTGCCGACCGGTGAGGTGCCGGTCGCGATCGTGACGGCGTTCCTCGGTGGCCCCATGCTGATCTGGGTGGTCCGGCGGTATGGAGCGGGTTCGCTATGACAACCGTGATGGCCGGGAGTGTGTGGTGAGCGCCGTCGTATGGCGTGGTGGGGACAGGTCCGTCCGGATTGAACGCCGAACCCTCGTGGTGGCCGCGACGCTGATCGTGGCGATGGCCGGTTTGGCCCTGCTCGGATTGTGTTTCGGCGCGGTATGGTCCACTCCGGCGGAGGTGTTCGCCGCGCTGGCCGGCTCGGGCGACTCGGCGTTGGTGATCCGGGAATGGCGATTGCCGCGGGTGCTGGCCGGAATGGTCTTCGGCGCGGCACTGGGGGTGGCCGGGGCCATCTTCCAGAACCTCACCCGCAACCCCATGGGCAGTCCCGACGTCATCGGCCTGGACGCGGGTGCCTACACCGGTGCCTTGTTCGCGCTGGTCGTGCTGTCGGGGACGGCGGCCCAGCTGGCGGCGAGTTCGGTCGTGGGCGGCTTGGTGGTGGCGGTGGTCATCTACCTGTTGTCCAGTGTGGGCGGACTGTCCGGGCTGCGGCTCGTCGTGATCGGCATCGCGGTGAACGCGATGGTGACCGCGTTGAACTCGTGGATCGTGCTCCGGGCGGAACTGGAGGTCGCGATCGCCGCCGTGGGATGGAGTTCGGGGTCGCTAAACGGGGTCGGTTGGGAGGACCTGACGGTTCCGTTCACGGTCATCGCCGTCCTGCTGGCGCTGCTGGCGACTCAGGCGCAGTCCATTCACCAGGCCGCGTTGGGTGATGCCGTCGCGGTGACCACCGGGGTGCGGCTGGAACGGTTGCGGTTGCTGATGGTGCTGGTGGGGGTCGGTTGCACGGCCACCGTGACGGCCGTGGCCGGACCGATCGCGTTCATCGCCTTGGCGGCGCCGCAGATCGGACGTCGATTGGCGAAGGCGCCGGGGATCCCCCTCGTTCCGGCCGCGTTGACCGGAGCGGTGCTGTTGCAGGCGGCGGATCTGATCGCCCAGATGTTGCTGGCCCCCGTCTCGCTTCCGGTGGGGGTGGTGAGTACCGCCATCGGTGGGTGCTATCTCATCTGGCTGCTGACTCAGGAGGTGAAGCGAGCGTGACCGCACGCTTGCGCGCACAGAAGATCACGTTGCGCTACGGCGAACGTGTGGTGTCGACACGGCTGAGTTTGGACATCCCGGACGGCGCCTTCACCGCCATCGTGGGTCCGAACGCCTGTGGGAAGTCGACGTTGTTGCGTGCGTTCGTCCGCTTGCTGCAGCCTGCGGCCGGTTCCGTGACGTTCGACGGCAAGGACGTGCACACGTACTCGTCGAAGGCCTTGGCCCGGTCGTTGGCGTTCCTGCCGCAGGAACCGGTGGCCCCCGAGGGCATCCGGGTCCGGCAGCTTGTGGGCCGAGGTCGTTTCCCGCATCAGTCGCTGTTGTCGATGTGGTCGGAGGAGGACGAGCAGGCGGTCACCGAGGCGATGGAGATCGCGGGCATCACCGAGCTGGCGGATCGCCCGGTGCAGGAGCTGTCCGGCGGACAGCGGCAACGGGCGTGGGTGGCCATGGTGTTGGCCCAGCGGACGCCGTATCTGCTTCTGGACGAACCGACTTCCTTTCTGGACATCACGCACCAGTACCGGTTGCTCTCGTTGTTCGCCCGGTTGCGGGACGAGGGGCGCACCGTCATCGCGGTGCTGCACGACATCAATCAGGCCTGCCGATTCGCCGATCACCTGGTCGCGGTGAAGGAGGGGCGGATCGTCGCGGAAGGGGCGGCGGAGGACATCGTCGACGCCGCGTTGCTCAAGGAAGTGTTCGATCTGCCGAGTGTCGTCGTGCCCGATCCGGTGACCGGGACCCCCATGGTCGTTCCGACGATGTGATCTCACCGGGTGGTCGACGTTTGTGGCCACATTGGAGTTAGGTTAGCCTTAGCTAAATTGCTTCGGGTCTCCCGCGAGTTCAGGAGCGAGAGTTGAGCATTGCCCGCAACCCTGTCCACACGACGTCGACCTCAACCGACCCGGTCCTGGAACTGACCAGCGCACAGCTGGGGATCTGGAACGCCCAACGGTTGGAACCGGACTCCGGCTACTACCTGGTCGGCGACGTGATCGAGATCTCCGGGGACCGTCCCGTGGACACCCGGCTGCTCGCCGAGGCCATGCGGGCCACCGTCGACGAAGCCGAGACGATGCGGTTGCGCGTGTTCGACACGCCTTCCGGACCGCGCCAGGTGATCAGCGACGAGCCGACGCCGTTGCCGGAGGTGATCGACGTCAGTGCGGAACCGGATCCCACGGCGGCGGCGAACGAACTCGTGGCACGGGAACGTGCCCGCGCCGCCGAGGCCTGCCGAGGCATGGTCGACCGCAGGCTGTACTCCCAGACCATCATCCGCCTGTCCGACACCGAGGTCTGGTACACCCAGCTCGGCCACCACCTGATCTTCGACGGCTACAGCGCGGCGATGCTGGCACGGCGGACCGCCGCCCATTACACGGCCCTGTGCCGGGGCACCGAGGTGGCACCGTCGCCGTTCGGTCGATTCGTCGACGTGATCCGGTCGGACCAGGACTACCTCGCCAGTGAACAGTTCGAACGCGACCGTGCGTACTGGCTCGACCGACTCACCCCCCTGCCCGAACTCAGCGGTTGGACCGATCCGGTGACCGGCCCGCCGAAGAAAACGCTCACCGCGCGCATCGTCGGCTGCAGGGACGGACGGACGTGGTCTTCGCGCTTCCGCTGATGTGCCGGACCAGTTCGGCGGAGCTGCGCACCCCCTCGATGGCGGTCAACGTGCTCCCGCTGCGCGTGACCGTGCGGGGCGGTGATCGACTCGGGGAGTTGGGCAGGCGCATCGCCCAGGCCATGCGAACGATGCGCACCCATCAGCGCTACCGCGGTGAGAACCTGCCCCGGGACCTGGCCGTCCCCGGCGCGGGGGCGTTGCTGCACGGCTGCGGGGTCAACCTCAAGGCGTTCGACCTGTCGCTGGACTTCGCCGGTTCGGTGGGTGTGATGCGCAACGTCGCGGGCGGACCCCCGGAGGACATGGGCCTGAGCGTGCTGCCGACCCGGGACGGCGGACTGCTGCTCGGCTTCGAGGTCGACGCGCGCACCCACGACCAACAGGCCGTCGACCACAAACTGGCGGTGCTGCACACCCTGCTTGAGCGACTGACCGGGCCCGACGATCCCGCGGTGGGCCAGGTGGAGCTGGTCGGCCCCGACCACCGACGCCGATTGCTCGACGACTGGACGGTGCCCGCGATACCCGGACGGCCGCGGACCGTTCCGGAAGCGTTGGCCGAACTCGCGGCGAACCACCCGGACCGGACGGCTCTGGTCCACAACGGACACGAACTCACGTTCGGGCAACTGGCGGACCGGGTGTACCGGCTCGCCCGAGCCCTGCGGGCACGGGGGATCGGCCCGGAGGACGTCGTCGCGTTGGCGCTACCCCGTTCCGCCGACATCGTCATCGCTTTGCTCGCCACGCTCGAAGCCGGAGCGGCGTTCGTGCCGTTGGATATCGGACACCCCCCGGAACGACTGCGTGCCCTCATCGAGGACGCCGGAGCCGACCTGGTGTTGACCCACCGGACGGGCCCCCGGCCGGATGGTGACGTGCCCCGACTCGCGCTGGATGCCCCCGACACACTCGCCGAGCTGGGATCACTTCCGTCCGGGCCGCTGACGGTCGAGGAACTGGCCGGGCCACGGCTGCCCGACCAGCTCGCCTACGTGCTCTACACCTCGGGGTCGACCGGCCGACCGAAGGGCGTGCTGGTGCGCTCCGGCGCACTGGCCGCGCTGCTGCACCACCACCGGGCGACGATCACGGCGGAGGCCGAACGCGCCGTCGGGCGGCCGCTGCGGGTGGCGCACACGTACTCGTTCGCCTTCGACTCCGCGATCGACCAGGTGATCTGGCTGCTGTGCGGACACGAACTCCACATCTACGACGACGAGGTGTTCCGGGACGCCCGAACGCTTCGGTCCTGCTGCGCCGCCGACGCCATCGACGTCGTGGACACCACCCCGTCGATGGCGGCTCCACTGCTGGACGCGGGGCTGCTCGACGGCGAACACCGCCCCACCCTGCTCATCCTCGGGGGTGAGGCACTGCCGCGGACACTGTGGCGGCGGATCGCCGACACCGGCGTGCTCGCCCGCAACATGTACGGGCCCACGGAAGCCACAGTGGACAGCGCCACCGCCCGGATCGACGACGGGGAACCCACGATCGGTCTGCCGCTGGCCGGTACCCGGATCTACCTGTTGGACAACGCGTTG
>SMEZ01000060.1_pt1 | contig 25092 bp, 28 predicted proteins | sample 2456351 | NCBI WGS metagenome assembly SMEZ01 (sample SAMN10132605, study PRJNA489261) | soil metagenome | isolation source: day120 antibiotic-loamy sand soil ammended with composted manure from dairy... | place: USA | collected 2015-04-01 | reverse complement strand
CCTCGGACACGGGCACCCTCGTACCGAGCTCCACACCCAGGGTCCGGGCCAGCTCGGCATACCGGACGGGCACCGACAGACCGTCGTCGAACAGCCGGAACCGCACGGACAGCACCACGCCGGAATCGGTGCCCTTGAGCACGCTGGTGCGATAGGCGAACCCGAGTTCGTCCGCCGGGACGGTCCGCACCTTTCGGGCCCGCCGGTCGTACAGCTCGATCGACTCGACGACCTGGCTGACCTCACACCCGTACGCGCCGACGTTCTGGATGGGGGTCGCACCCGCACAACCCGGGATGCCGGAAAGACACTCCAGCCCGCCGAGGCCCGCCGCCACCGTGGCCGCCACGTAGGCGTCCCAGTCCTGGCCCGCGGCCACCGTGCGGAAGTCGTCGCTCCACCCTGTGGTGGCGATGCGCACGACCGTGCCGTCGAAGCCGTCGTCACCGATGACGAGGTTCGAACCGCCACCGACCAACAGCACGGGTTCACCCGCGTCGTCGAGTCCCCGCACGGTGGTCACCAGGTCCTCGGTGGTCTCGGCCACGACGAATCGCCGCGCGGGGCCACCGAGCCGCAGGGTGGTGTACTCGCGTAGCGACTTCCGGTCGACCGTTTCGACAATGCTCACGCCTTCAAACGGTACTGTCCTTCGCATGGCCACCCGGATCGAGCATCGCGCCACGTTCGCGCACGACACCGCCGACGTCTACGCCGCGCAGACCGACGAGCAGGCTTTGCGCGCGCGGCTGGAGCGGCTCGGGGGCAAACACGCTGAGCTGCGCGAACACGTGGTGACCGAAAGCGGTGTCCGGTACACACTGAGCCAAGGCATCGCCGCCGACAAGCTGCCGTCGCTGGTGCGGAGCCTCCACTCCGGGGACCTGATCGTGCGACGCGAACACGTCTGGACCGACCTGGGTGACCGCTACACCGGGACGATCGCCGTGGCGGTCTCCGACGTCCCCGGTCGGATCACGGCCGACGTCGAACTCGCACCGAGCGCCGACGGGTGTACGCAGCTCACCCGTGGTGAAGTGGCCGTGCGCATCCCCCTCGTCGGCGGCAAGATCGAGAGCTTCGTCGTGGACCAGGTGACGAGGCTGCTCGAAACCGAGACCGACTTCACCAAGCAGTGGCTCGCGCGCTGACCCCGACGGAGCCCCGTCGGGCCCCGACGAACACAGCCGCACAAGCCCCGTCCCCCACCGACCCGGCACCGCTACCCGCCGCCCGGAGTCTCTCGCGTCACTTCCGACGGGACGACCGTTCATCACGTCACGGATGACCAGGGACAATCCCCTCGTGCACGAATGCCAGTACGTCATCACCTTCGGCTGCCCCGACCGCAAGGGGATCGTCTCCCGCATCTCCTCGTTCCTGGCCGAGATCGGCGGATGGATCGTCGAGGCCGCCTACCACACCGATCCGGACACGGGCTGGTTCTTCACCCGCCAGGCGGTGAAGGCCGACTCCGTGCCGTTCGACATCGACGAGCTGCGGGCCCGATTCGCCGGCGTGGCGCGCTCGCTGGGCTCGGAGACCGACTGGAGCGTGGACGACACCGGACAGCGTCCCCGAGTGGTGATCCTGGTGTCGAAGGAGGGCCACTGCCTGTACGACCTGCTGGGCCGGGTCGCCTCCGGTGAGCTCGACGCCGACGTACGCGCCGTCATCGGCAACCACGACGTGCTCGCCGACATCACCCAGGCGCACGGCATCCCGTTCCACCACGTCCCCTTCGACGGTGACGACGCGAAATCGTTCGAGCAGATCGCCAAACTGGTCGACGAGCACGACCCGCACGCCGTGGTGCTCGCCCGGTTCATGCGCATCCTGCCGCCCGAACTGTGCGAGGCGTGGGCCGGCAGGGCCATCAACATCCACCACAGCTTCCTGCCCTCGTTCGTCGGCGCGCGCCCTTACCACCAGGCGTACGCCCGGGGTGTGAAGCTCGTGGGCGCCACCTGTCACTACGTCACCCCCGAGCTCGACGCGGGACCGATCATCGAACAGGACGTCATCCGCGTCGATCACCGCGACACGGTGTCGGACATGGTGCGTAAGGGCCGGGACATCGAGAAGGTCACGCTGGCCCGAGGCCTGCGGTGGCACCTAGAGAGGCGCGTGCTCGTGCACGGCAACCGCACCGTGGTCTTCTGAGCGTCCCCGCGAATCCGGACGGCGTCGCGCGGCGGGCACGATCATCGGCGTGCCCGTCTCGGGGTCGTCCATGACGCGGCAGGGCAGCCCGAACACGTCGGCGATCAACTCGGCCGTGACGATCTCGCGTGGATCGCCCTGCGCGGCGATACGCCCACCCGGTGCGAGCACGATCAGGTTCGTGGCGTAGCGGCACGCCTGGTTCAGGTCGTGCAGCACCGCCACCAGGGTGTGTCCGGAATCGGCGTTGAGGTCGGCGCACAGCTCCAGCACCTCGATCTGATGCGCGATGTCGAGGAACGTGGTCGGCTCGTCGAGCAGCAGGATGGGGGTCTGTTGCGCGAGCACCATCGCCAGCCACACCCGCTGCCGCTGTCCGCCGGAGAGTTCGTCGACGAGGCGGTCGGCGAGGTCGGCCACGCCCGTGCGGCGCATGGCCTCCACCACCACGGCCTCGTCCTCCGACGACCACTGTCGCAACAGTTTCTGATGGGGGTACCGGCCCCGGGCCACCAGGTCACCGACGGTAATGCCGTTGGGCGCGATGGAACTTTGCGGCAGCAGGCCGAGCCGCCGCGCCACCTCGCGCGAGCGATAACTGGTGATGATCTGCCCGTCGAGGTACACCGCGCCCGTGGTCGGTCTCAACATCCGGGCGAGTGCCTTGAGCAACGTCGATTTACCGCAGGCGTTCGGCCCCACGATCACGGTGAACGACCCGTCCGGCACGGCGACCCCGAGGTCGCGGGCCACCACGCTGTCGTCGTAGGCGAGGGTGAGGCCCTCGGCGCGGAGCCTGCTTCCCGCACCCCCGTCGCTGCTGTTCTTCCCAGTCACGCGTACCTGCCCTTCCCGCGCCATTCGGACGCCAACAGCCACATCAGGTACAGCCCGCCGAGGCACCCCGTGGCCGTGCCCACGGGTAGTTGCGCGGCGGGGAACAGTCGTTGCATCGCCAGGTCGCTCACCGTGAGCAGCAATCCGCCCATCAGGGCCGACGTGACCAGCCCCGGATTCGGCGAACGCGTCAACCTCCGGGCGAGCTGCGGCGCGGCGAGCGCGACGAACCAGATCGGTCCCGCGGCGGCGGTGGCGAAACCCGACAGCAGCACGCTCGCCACGATGAGGATGGCCCTGCTGCGCTGCACCCCGACCCCGAGTGCGGTGGCCGTGTGATCGCCCAGTTCGAGCATCGACAGCGCACGGATCTGGCTGGCCGCCAACGGCAGGAGGATCGCCAGGGCCAGTCCGGAGACGGCGACGTGGTCCCAGTCGCGGCCGTTCACGCTGCCCACCAGCCACGCTTGGGCGCTCACCGCGTCGTAGATGTCCGCCCTGGTGATCAGATAGGAGTTCACGGACAGGGCCAACGCGTTGACGCCGACGCCCATGAGCACGAACCGGTAGCCCTGTACTCCCCGCCGGTACGACAGCAGGTAGACGAGCACCGACGTCACGATGCCGCCGAGCAGCGCACCGACCGCGACCTGCGTCATGGTCCCGCCGACGGCGATGATCACCAGTAGGGCACCGGTGGAGGCGCCGTTGGTGAAACCGACGAAATCCGGGCTGCCGAGCGGGTTGCGGGTGAGGCTTTGCAGGATCGCGCCGCTGACCGCCAGCGCCGCGCCCACGAACAGCGCCGTGAGCAGTCGGGGCAGCCGCAACGTGTTGACGATGAAGTCGGCGGCGCCCTCGCCCTGCCCGATCACCGCGGCGAGGACCTCCGACACGGACAGCTCGTACTCGCCCGTGGTCAGCGTGATCGCCATCGTGACGAGCAGGGCGAACGTCAGCACCGAACCCACGAGCACGGCTCGGGGGTCCACGCGCAGGGCGATGGTCTCGCGCCGGGTCCGCAGCACCGTGCCGGTGACGGGCCGCGGTGCCGAGGGCCGGGTCGAGGACCGGGTCGTGGTGTCGTCGCTCACAGGACTCACAGGCTGGCCAGCCTCCGCCGTCGACACAACGCACAGAACACGGGTACTCCGATCGCCGCGGTGACGATGCCGACCTGCACTTCGCTCGGAGGCGCCACCACTCGGCCGACCACGTCCGAGCCCACCAACAGCAGCGGTGCGAGCACCAACGAGTACGGCAGCACCCAACGCTGGTCCGGACCCACCAGCAGCCGCGCCGCATGGGGTACCGCCAGTCCCACGAACGCGATCGGACCGATCGCCGCCGTCGCCGAACCGCACAGCAAGGTCACCGCGACGGCCCCGAGTACCCGGGTGCGGTTGGGACGGGAGCCGAGCGCCTTGCCGAGTTCGTCGCCCATCGCCATGACGTTCAGCGCCCGCATCAGCGATAGACCGAGGACCACGCCGACGGCCACGAACGGCAACAGGGGCAGCAACACGTCGTAGTAGCGGCCGGCCAATGACCCGACCATCCAGAACCGGTACTCGTCGTAGGCCTCGACGTTCGACAGCAACACCGCCGTGTTGAACGCGTACAGCACCGCCGTGAGCGCCGCCCCGGCCAGCACCAGCCGTTCCGGGCTCGCCGCCCCGCGCCCCGTGGCACCGAGGGCGTAGACGACGAACGAGGCCACCGCGGCCCCGAGCAGCGCGAACCACACATAGCCGACCACGGAGCCGATCCCGAGGAAGGCGATGGCCACGACCATGCCGGTGGACGCACCCGTGTTGACACCGAGGATCCCGGGCTCGGCCAACGGGTTCCGGGTCAACGCCTGCATCAACGCCCCGGACAGCCCCAGTGCGGCCCCCACCACGATTCCCAGCAGCGTCCGGGGAATCCGATAGTCGTGGATGATGATGGCCGCGTCGGAGTCACCGGAACCGTCCAGCAGGATGTTCCAGGTCTGGGCGAACGGGATGTCCTTGGAGCCGAGCCAGATGCTGAGCAGCGCGACGAACGCGAGCGCCACCACGGCGGCCAGCAGTCCGAGTGCCCGCAGCGCATGCGCCGACCGCCGAGCGGAGACGGCACGCTGAGTCCCGGCTTCGGGCGCGGCAATCGACATAAGGTAAGGCTAACCGAACGAGCTTTCCGGAACTCAAAACAGTAAGCTACGCCATTCCGTCGTGCCCACCGTGGCCACGACGACCGGACAACAGCCGGACAACGGCACCACGACCCGGCATTCCGACGCCGCATCCCGACACCGTCGACACCACTGACCACGACGAACCCACCACGGCCGCCGCGTCCGGTGAGGGGACGACATCCCACCACGGCGCGACACCGGCCCGCCCCGTGTCCCACCGGGGCGCCTGCCAGACCCGCTTTCAGGCCTCACCCTCAACCCGGTCCGCGGCCTTTCCCGATCAGCCCTCGACAGCTCGCAGACTCGCCGGACGCAGGTCGGTCCAGTGTCGTTCCACGTAGTCCAGACAGGCCTGCCTGGTGTCCTCACCGAACACCACGCGCCAGCCGGCGGGCACGTCGACGAACGACGGCCACAGCGAATGCTGCTCCTCGTCGTTCACCAACACGTAGAACCGGCCTTCGGGATCGTCGAACGGGTTCGTCATCGCCCTTTCCCTCCCTTCGTCAACCGACCACACCGACGGCCGCATGAGCGTAGGTGGACCGTCCGTTCGAATCGGCCGGAACGGCGCCGGCCTCCCCGGCCCTCGCGGCGGTGATCCGGGACAGGAGCGAGTCGAGGATCTCCTGCGCCCGCACCGCGTTGTTCGACAGCAGCGACGACGTGATGCCGTGGGTGTGCTCGGTGACACCGCCCTGGACGTACACGGCCGCCCCCGAGTCCGGAGTGGTGAGCAGTCGGTAGTCCCGGGCCACGAGCGGTCTGCCCGCGTCGTCCCGGCGACAGATCGACGCGGCGTCGCCGAGCAACGTCGTCACATCGCCGGGGCGGTACCCGGTGGCGCAGACGACGGCGTCGGCTTCGAGCACCGTGCGCTCCGACGTGGTCAGTGATTCCACCGTGACCCGCACGCCGTCCTCGGTCTCGGCCAGCTGCGCGATCCGCGAGGCCTGGAAGATGCGCAACCGTTCGACTCCCAGCACCTTCTCGCGATAGTGCCTGCGGTACAGCTCCTCGATCAGGTCGAGGTCGACCACCGAGTAGTTGGTGTTGGCGTGGTAGTCCAGGATCTGCTTCCGCACCTCGGGCGGCGCGCCGTGGAACTCGTCGACGACGGCCGGGTCGAAGACGCGGTTGGCGAAGGGACTGTCGTCGGAGGGGCTGTAGCCGAATCGGGAGAAGACCGCGCACACCTCGGCGTCGGGGAAGCGGCTGTGCAACAGCGCCGTGGTCTCGGCGGCACTCTGTCCCGCCCCGAGCACGACGAACCGGGACGCCGCCGACATTTCGTCTACTTTGTACAGCAGGTCACTGTTGTGCCACACGCGTTTCGACTCGACGATCCCGTCGGGCAACGAGGGGATCAGGCCGGTGGCCACGGCCAGATTGCGAGCGGAGTACACCTCGCCGGTGTTCGTGTGCACCTCGAAACGCACAATCTCAGCACCGTCCACCACCGGACGCACGGCCGTCACCTCGGTGCCGTACCGCACCAGGTCGCCGACCCGTTCGGCCGCCCAGCAGAAGTAGTCGTGGAACTCCACCCGTAAGGGGAACAGCGTCTTGTGGTTGATGAAGTCGACCAGTCTGCCCCGCTCGTGCAGATAGCACAGGAAACTGAAATCGCTGGCCGGATTACGCATGGTGACCAGGTCTTTCAGGAACGAGACCTGCATGGTGGCGTCGTCGATCAACATCCCGCGATGCCAGCCGAACGTCTTCTGGCGTTCGAGGAACCGGACATTCAGGTGTGGACCTCGCGAAGCGGCGTTGTGCTCGGACACGGCGATGGCGAGAGCCAGATTGGACGGTCCGAATCCCACACCGAGGAGGTCGTAGCTCGGCCCCTCGTCTCGCAGCACTGTCGACATACGTGTCCCATCACGGTCGGCGAACTCCGAACTCAGGGAACCCTAACCTAAGTTAGCCAAACCTTAGTTAGCCTCATCCGGTGATCTTTCCCCCAGCCGCTCCGCCTTGAAAAGTTAGGCAAGGCTTGCTTAACTAAGCCCGCTCGCCGTCGACAGCCTGGGAGGGACGATGCGAATCGCGATGTTCGGCTACCAGACGTGGGGCCATCGCACCCTGCGCGCACTGTTGGAATCCGAACACGACGTGGCGCTCGTCGTCACCCATCCCCACTCCGACCACGCCTACGAACGCATCTGGGCGGACTCCGTGGCCGATCTGGCGACGGAACACGGCGTCGAAGTCATCCTCCGCAACCGTCCCGATCAGGCACTCGCCGACCGACTCGCCGAACTGGAACCCGACCTCATCGTCGCCAACAACTGGCGCACCTGGATCCCACCGGAGATCTTCCGCCTGCCCAAACACGGCACGCTCAACGTGCACGACTCCCTGCTTCCGGCCTACGCGGGTTTCTCCCCCATCATCTGGGCGCTGCTCAACGGCGAGAAGGAGGTCGGGGTCACCGCCCACATGATGGACGAGGAACTCGACGCAGGCCCCATCCTGCTGCAACGGGCCGTCGAGGTCGGCCCGAAGGACACCGCCACCGACCTGTTCCACAAGACGGTGGACCTCATCGGACCCCTGGTGTCGGAGTCACTCGAACTCATCGCCTCCGGCCGCGCCAACCCCGTACCGCAGGACCGGAGCAAGGCCAGCTTCTTCCACAAACGCTCCATCGAGGACAGCCGCATCGACTGGACCTGGCCGGCCGAGGACATCGAACGACTGGTCCGGGCACAGTCGGACCCCTACCCGAACGCCTTCACCTACTACCGCGGCCAACGCATCAGGATCACCAAGGCGTTCGTGACCGAACGCCCGTACGGCGGTACCCCGGGTCGTGTCTTCATCCGGGAAGGCGACGGTGTGGTCATCGTCGCCGGAGCGGACGCACGGCACGGACGCAACCCCGGCCTGGCGATCGAGCGGCTGCGCACCGACGACGGCGTCGAACACGCCGCCACCGATTTCTTCCGCTCCATGGGCGGCTACCTCACCCGATACCCGGAGGACTGAAGACGGAAAAACCGCAGGCGTCACAGGCGGACGAGCATCTTGCCCGTGTTGCCACCCGTGAGCAGGTCGAGGAACGCCTGCGGCGCCTGCCGGATGCCGTCCACCACGGTCTCCCGGTAGACGATCTTGCCGTCCCGCACCAGCGGGGAGACCTCGGCGAGGAACGTCGGACGCAGGTGCTCGTGGTCACCGACCAGAAAACCACGCATGGTGAACCGCTTGGCGATGATCTGGGCCAGATTGCGCGGCGCCGGCGTCGGTTCGGTGGCGTTGTACTGGGAGATCATGCCGCACACCGCGATCCGACCGTGCACGTTCAACGCGCCGATGGCCGCTTCGAGGTGCTCCCCACCGACGTTGTCGAAGTACACGTCCACACCGTCGGGAGCGGCCTGGCGCAGTTGTTCCCACACCGGACCGTCCTTGTAGTTGAACGCGGCGTCGAAGCCCAGTTCGTCGAGCAGCCAACGCACCTTCTCCGCGGAACCGGCGCTGCCGATGACCCGCTTCGCGCCACGCAGCTTGGCGAGCTGCCCGACCAGCGAACCCACGGCCCCGGCCGCACCGGACACGAACACCGTGTCGCCCTCACGCATGTTCGCCACGTCGAACAACCCGGCGTACGCGGTCAGTCCCGGCATCCCCAGCACGCTCAGGTGCGCCTGCACCGGCGCGGCGGAGGGATCGAGCTTGCGCGCCCGAGCCGGGTCGAGCACGGCGTGGGTACGCCAACCGAGGCCGTGCAGCACCACATCACCGACGGCCAACTCGTCGGTGTTCGACTCGACGACCTCGCCGATCGCGCCGCCGTCCATGACCTCGCCCACCTCGAACGGCGCGACGTACGACTTCGCCGAACTCATCCGACCCCGCATGTAGGGGTCCACCGACAGCCACGTGTTCCGCACGAGGACCTGCCCGGGCCCCGGCTTCGGCACCTCGACATCGACGACCTCGAAGTGATCGAGGGTCGGCATCCCCTCCGGACGAGACGCGAGCCGGACCTCCGTCGCCTCCATCAACGGCCTCGCACCTCCTCGGCGAGGTTGTCCAACACGCCGTCGTAGATCCGTTTCAACCCCTTGGGGGCGAAGACCCTCTCGAAGAAGCCGCCGATGCCGCTGGCGCCCTGCCACGTGGTCTCCACCCGCACCACGCTGCGGTCGTCGCCCTCGGGCCGCACCGTCCAGGTGGTGACCATGCTGGAATTCGCGTCGGTCTCCACGAGCGTGTCCGGCTGTGGTTCGCTCACCGTGGCCCGCACGTCACGCACGCGTTTCGACGTGGCCTGCAACTTCCACCGCGCCACGGTGCCCGCACCGGTACCGCCCTCGACGAGGGTGTAGTCCCGGTATTCCTCCGTGAGGATGCGGGGCCGGACCTCACGGTAATCGGCGAGCTTGCTCTTCACTTCCTCCGCGGGCGCGTCGATGCTCCGCTCGGCCGTGGCCGTGACCCTTCCCATCCAGCCCATCCCTTTCTGCGGCGGGGTCGGTTCCCGCTACTTGGCGAGTCCGTCGATCACCTCGGCGCCGGGCAGTTTCGCCAGCGTCGCCCCGGTGACCAACAACTTGCTACCCCGGATACCGCTACCGACAACCACCTCCGGCGCGGAGGCCACGGCCTGGTCGATCAGGATCGGCCAGCCGGAGGGCAACCCTATCGGCGTGATACCGCCGTAGGCCATGCCGGTGAGCTCCACCGCCTCCTCCATGGGAGCGAACGACGCCTTACGCACGTCCAACCTGCGGCGGATCACGTTGTTGACATCGGCGCGGGTGGTGGCGAGCACGAGCGCGGCGGCGTACCGCACCTCACCGGCGCGTTTACCCGAGACGACCACGCAGTTGGCCGACGCCGACAACGGAGACGAGTACGCCTCGCAGAACTTGGCGGTGTCGGCCAGGTCGGGATCGATCTCCACGACACCCACCGGGTCGTCGATCGACTCCAGAGCCTTGGCGACGGGCTCGGCCACCAGATCGAGACGTTCGGAGACCGGAACGGGCATCAACGTCCCGGCGATGCTCCAGTTACCCACATTCACCCCTGTCGCTTCCGAGTCACCACCAGTTCGAGCCGCCTCGTTGGACCTCGATGAGTTTCGGCCGCACATCCACGATGTAGACGAGGCTGGCGACGAGCGCGGCGAGCCAGAAGATCATGCCGGCACCGTAGAACTGGAACAACAGCATCGCGACGGTCGCACCACCCGTGATGGCCATCCACGCCGGCTTGCTCAACCGGTCGGCCGCCGTGAAGGCATCGGCTCTCTGCGTCACGGCGTGCACGAAAGCGAAAAGGCCGACAAGCACGCCGGCCCAGTCGATGACCAAGACGATCCAGTATGCGAAAAGCGGCACGATTCCAGCCTACGTCAGGACGCCGGCAGGGCCGAGAACCGGCGAAACACATCACCGCGCCCGCTGTTCTCGGCTGTCGTGTTCTCGGTTGCCATCAGCCGGTGGCGGTCGGTGTCGACCGTCGTCGGAGGCCTCGGCTGTCCCGCCTCAGTTCCCCTTACCGCGACTTCCGTTGTCGCTCTGCCCGGTGGGGGTCATCCCGGTGGCGGTGGTGCCGGGCTTCATCGCCTTCTCGCGAGCGGAGCGGGCCGTGGCGGTCGTCGTGGTGGTGCTGGTGCCGGGCTTCATCGCCTTCTCACGAGCGGAGCGGGCGGCCTCGATGCTGCCGGTCGGCCCGGTCTTGGCGGAAGCGGACTCGTCGCCGTCCGATTCACCCTCCTGGCCCTTGCGCATGAGCATCCGAACCATCTCGTCCACCCGTTCCCGAGCGTCCGCGGTGACGTCGTCCACCCGCTGCTGCGCCGCACGCAGCGCCTCCTCGACCTGTTCGATACCGCGCTTGACCTGCGGCTCCACCACTTCGTCCCAGGTCTGCTCGCCCGAGGCGGCCAGCCGGTGGTACAGCTTCACCATCGCGTCGGTGTACTCGTCCCACGTCTTGCGCAGCTCGGCGGGATCGAGCCGCTCGCGGAGCTCTCCCAGCTCGGACGGCAGGTCCTCGACGTTCCTCTTCGCGGCGTCACTGCTGGAGCTGACACGCGTCTTCGCCTTGGACACGGTCTCCACCACGGCCCGGCCGGCCAGGCTGCCCGCACCGAGCGCCGCCAACAGCGATGTCCTGACCTGCTCCTTCGCCGTATTCACCACCTTGCGGACGTCCTCGGTTCGTGTGGTCTCCATCGTGGCTCACTCCTTGTGTTTCCGGTCGGGGCGCTGCTCACCCGCGGCCTCCATCCCTTGGTTCTCCCGAAGGAACGACTCGTACACGTCGAGCAGCACCTGCTTCTGCCGTTCGGTGAGTGAGGCATCGGCGCGAACCGCGTCGACCACGGGGCCGCCGACGGGGCGGTCGAGGATTCCCGCCTGTACGTACAGGGCCTCGGCGGAGATGCGCAGCCCCTTGGCGATCTGTTGCAGGATCTCGGCGCTGGGTTTGCGCAGTCCCCGTTCGATCTGGCTGAGATACGGGTTGGAAACCCCGGCGAGCTTCGACAGCTGCCGCAACGAGATCTTGGCGTGGTTGCGTTGCTGCCTGATGTAGGCGCCGATGTCCTTACCCAGGCTGGCGACCCGGTCCATCGGGCCGTCCGACTCGGCGCTTCCGGCGGCCGACGAGGTCTCGTCGTGGCCGCCGTCACGCGTCGATGTCCGTGCCATGACGCGGACACCTCCTCGATTCCGACCGTACGCCTGCCTGCTAACTTCTGCAAGCACCCTGCAAGCACTCAGTCGGCGCCCACTCGAACGGCTTCGGAGGCCCGGTGAGCGGCGAGTCCCCGCCGCACCCAGCGCTCGACGTGATCGACCGATTCAGTCAACGACGCCTCGGTCGTGTCGAACAACTCCACGGGAGGGGACATCCCCGCCGCTTCCCGCCGCAACCACTCGGTGAACTCCAACATCTCCGCGATCCGCGGTTCGTCCCACCCCCGCCACGCGGGACGGGCCCGCAATCGCCGAGTCAACACCTCGGGCTCGGCCACGAGGGCCAGATAGTGGATGTCGGCGAAGAACACCCGCTCCGGCAGCGGCTCGAACTCGGGTGGGACCACCGTTCCGCACAGCACCACCGGCCGCCCGCTCTGGTGGATCATCGCCGCCATCCGCAACCAGGTCGACCGGAATCGCGGATGCCCGTCGACGTCGTCGCGCAGCCCGCCCGTCCACAGGACGTCCTGCTCCAACACCACCACCTCGCCCGAGAGTCTGCGGGCGAGCTCGGGCCCCACCGTGGACTTGCCACCACCGCTGGGACCGGTCAGCGCGAACAGGGGCAGCCGGTGGAACGCGGCGCGATGACCACACGCCGCGCACACCAGCCGCTCCTCCTCCACGGCCGGCCGCTGCGCCCGATCACCGCAGGCCGGGCAGATCTTGAGATCGAGCACGTCCGAGGTCAGTCGAACAGACTCTCCAGGAAACTGCGCCTGCGTCGGTACCCGCCGTACGGCCTCGGCGAGTCCCCGTAATAACCGCCCTGGTAGGGCCTGGGCGAATCGCCGTAGTAGCCGCCGCCCCGGTAGGGCTTCGGCGAGTCCCCGTAGTAGGGGGGCTGGCCGTAGTGCTGGGTGGGTGCGGGCGCGGCGTGCGGCGCGGGAGGCGGCGGTGGCGGCGGCGGTTGGGTGGTCGGACTGTAGGGCGGCGGAGGCGCGGAACCGTAGTAGGAGTTCTCCGCGCGCACGATCTGTTCGAGTTCGCCCCGGTCCAAGAAGATGCCCCGGCAACCACCGCACTGCTCGATGTGGATGCCGTTCTTGTCCACCGTCGTCATCACGTTCTGGCACTTGGGACAGATCACGAGCGACAGGCTACGCAGTTTCCCTCCATCCGTGGAACACGCCCTGACCGAGCGGGCCTGTTCGTGCCCATTCCACCGCACCTATCCACCCACCCCCACCCATCGCGCACCCAGCCACCGACCTATTCACCCCTACTCACCGCGTAGGCCCGTTTCCCTCACCACGGCTCTGAGAACCGGCAGGGACGCCCCGGTCACCGCGACGACCAGCAGCACGACCATCGCCGAGTACCCGGCCAGGGTGAACCAGTCGGGACGGAACCTTTGGTCGAACAGTCTCGCGATCAACCCGGCCACACCGAGCCCCACCGCCGTGGCGAGCAGCACGCCGATCAGCATGGGCACACAGTTCTGCCACAGCAGCGAACGGCCGAGCACACCGCCGGGCACGCCGGTCGCCCGCAGCGCCGCGAACGCCCGACGTCGTTGCAACACCTGTGCGCTGGTCAGCACCAACAGGTTCCCGCCGGCCAACAGCAGCGTGAACGTACTCGCGGTCCCCAACACCGCACCGAGGGTCCCCTCGGTGTTCGCCAGCTCCGCACCGTCGGCCTCCCGGGAGATCTCGACCTTCCACCCCAACGGAGCGAGCGCGTTGCGCAGGTGTTCGACCGCGTCCGGCACAGCGGGGTCGAGCGTGACCCTGCCGGGGCCGGTCACGGTCACCCCGGGCACCCCGTCCGACAGGGCGATCGCCGTCCGCTCGACCTCCTCGTCGATCGCGAACACATGGACCTCGTTCGATTCCTCGACCGCAACACCGCCGGCCCCGCCGAACAGGGTGTGTACCGTGATGGCCCCTGCGAACACCACGGTGATCCCGGCGACGACCCTGGCGGGCGTGCCACTGTCCAGCTGCAGCCGCCGCACGCCCAACTGCCAGGACGGAGGTCCGCCGCGCAGTCGCCGGACGACCCACTCGACAAGCCACGGCATCAACACCGACACCCCCACGAGCAGCACGAATGAACCCACGCCGGCGAACAGTGCGCTGAGGGTTCCCCCGGGCTCGACTCCCAGCCACACGTCCGGCAGGAAAAGCAGCACCCCGACGCCCACCAGCGTCACTCGCCACCAACCGCGTCGCCGGGTCGGCTCACTCTCCCGCACGATTCCGTACGGCTCCACGACGACGTTCCGCAGCCCGAACAGCGCACTGCCCACGGTGATGACCGGGGTCGCGAGGACCACGACGACCACCAGTGGCCACGGTGGCACCAGATCCTGCGGGTACATACCCAGTCCCCCGAGGTCGGCCCCCGCGACCAACGGACGGCCCACGAAGAAGAATCCGACCGCCAACACCAATCCGACGAACGCGCCGATCAGCGATTCGGCCGCGGCGATGCGTCGGATCTGTCCGATGTCGGCACCCACCAGACGTAGCGCGGACAGTCGGCGTTCGGTGTCGGCACCCGCGAGGCGGCTACCGGTCGCGATGAACACCAACAGCGGGCTCACCAGGATCGAGCCCGCGACCAGGAACACGACCGTGAAGAACGGACCGATCTCGAACGGACCGACAGGCGCTCCGAACCCACCGACCAGCTCGGCCCCGTGGTCCTCGTCCAGCCCCTCGGCACCGAGGTAATACCAGAGCTCACCGGGCTCGGCGACGCCTTCGGCACCGATCGTGCCGACGATCTCCACGTCGGCGAAGCGGGGCCGCAGCAGAGCACCCTCGTCGGAGACGAGCAGCCCGGCCAGCCCCGGGGACACCACGGCCTGTCCAACAGCGGGTACGGCGTCCACCCCCGGCGGCACGGGAGCGTCCTCGCGGCGGGGCTCCAGGTACACGGCGGTGAGTTCCTCGCCCCGGTAGTACGAGGTCTGGGCCAGGTAGCCGAGTGCGGGTTCCCCCGCCTTCGCCTCGATCGGTGTCCGGGCGCCGATGCGTTCGAGTCGCTCGGAAAGGCCGTGGAAGGAGGCGAAGACCAGCAACAGCCCGGCGACCGCGAGCCCGACCCCGAACGCGGTCAACCCCGTCCGCAGCAGGCCGACCCCGCGGGCGCGTCCCGTACCGAACGACAGCCGCACGCCGAGGAGGAGGTCACGCACGGCGTTCATGCCGGAACCCCGAGGGGATCCGTACAGCCGTCACGGACGACGACCTCCCGGTGGGAGTACGCCGCCACACGTGCTTCGTGGGTCACGAGCACGACGGCGGTGTCGCTGGCCCGGGACGTCTCGACGAGCAGCCGCAGGACCCGCTCACCGTTCAGGGAGTCCAGCGCACCGGTCGGTTCGTCGGCGAAGACCACGCGTGGCCCGGTGACCAGTGCACGGGCCACGGCGACCCGCTGTCCCTGCCCGCCGGAGACGTCCCCGGGACGCGAGTCGGCCACGTCGTCCACCTGAAGCCGCGTCATCATCTCGAGCGCCCGGGCCTCGGCCGTTCTCCTGCGGACACCACTCAACCGCAGGGGCATGGCGACGTTCTCCACGCAGGTGAGCTCGGGTACCAACTGGCCGAACTGGAAGACGAAGCCGAACTCCGTGCGACGCAGGGCACTGCGGTGTTTGTCCGACAGGGAGTCCAGGTCCCTGCCTCGGTAACGCACCGTCCCCGAATCGGGGTCGAGGATCCCCGCAAGACAGTGCAGCAACGTGGACTTGCCCGACCCCGAGGGACCGACCACGGCCACGATCTCCCCCGCGTGGACCTCGATGCTCGCGCCCCGCAGTGCCTGCGTGGCACCGAAGGACTTGTACAGGGCGGTGGCCTGCAACAGCGGCTCGTCGCTCACGACGTCACCGTCCCCGCCAACTCCCCCAACCGGGCCGCGGTGAGTTCCAGCCACCGCAGGTCGGCCTCCAGGTGGAACAGCGCGTGGTCGCAGATCAGCGCATCGGCGAGGTCACCCTCGGTCTTGCGTCGGGTCAGCTCGCGCATGGCCGCCAGATGCGCCCGACGTTGCGTGTCCAGGATCAGTTCGGCGTCCCGGCCGGACAGCAGCGCGAGCACCACCTTCGTGTAGAGGGTGCTGTGCAGGTACGGCTCGGGTTTCTCCGGTGTGGACAACCACTGGTCGACGTCGCTGACGCCCGCGTCCGTGATCGCGTAGCTCTTGCGCTCGGGTCCCTGTCCGGGTTCGGCGCCGACTTCGGTGATCAGTCCGTTGCGCAGCAGGCGCGCGAGCGTGGAGTACACCTGGCCGTAGTGCAGGGGCCGGTCCTTGCCGAAGCGCTCGTCGTAGACCCGTTTGAGGTCGTATCCATGTCGGGGGCCGGTTTCGAGCAACCCCAACAACGTGTGTCCGATCGACATGCCGGCAAACTATACACAGAGTGTATATTCAACTTGTATACACCTTTTGTATAGCTGATCGCCCACGCCTCACGTCACGAGCGGACAGCGCACCTGCCGCGCAACGCAGACCACGAGCCGGACGACATGAACGCCGCGACCGCGAATACGCGGACAGCGCGAGCGGCCACGGAAGCCACGGGGCCACGGGCGAACACAAGCCCGAAAAAGGGCGAACACGATCCCGAAAAAGATCGATCCCGGGGTTGGTGATACATGGATCGACCCACACCGTCCACATCACCCACACGGAGCAAACCTGTGGATAACTCCGTGGATAACTCCCCAAACTGTGGATAACTTCACCCGCGGGAGTGGATACCGGCGAGTAGGAACGCTTAGAACAACGCTTGCGCGACCGAATAGATCGCCAGCCCCGCCAGCGCACCGACCACCGTGCCGTTGATACGGATGAACTGCAGATCGCGCCCCACCTGAAGCTCGATCTTGCGCGAGGTCTCCTCGGCGTCCCAGCGCTCGACCGTATCGGTGATGATCGTGGTGATCTCCCGCGAGTAACGCGTCACCACGTACGTCGCCGCCCCCTCGACCCAGCCGTCGACCTTCTGCGCCAACGCCGGGTCGTCCTGCAGCCGCCGCCCGAACGAGGCCAACCCCGCGCAGACACGCCTTCGCAACTCACTCGACGGGTCCTCGGCCGCGGCCAACAGCATCTCCTTCGCCGTGGACCACGCCGAGTCGATGACCTTGCGGACCTCGGGGTGTTCCACCAGTTGCCGCTTGACCGTCTCGGCCCGCGCCATCGTCTCGGGGTCGGCCTGCAGATCCTGCGCGAACTCGGCGAGGAACCGATCCACCGCCAACCGCATGGGATGGTTGACATCCGTCTTCACCGCCCACGCGAACGACAACACCTCGCCGTAGACCTTGTCCGCGAGCATCGTGTCGACGAACCGCGGCGACCACGACGGAGCCCGATCCGACACCACCCGCAGCACCGTGTCGTGGTTCTCGCGAACCCATTCGTACGCCCTGTCCACCACGAGATCCACCAGGCGGTAGTGCGCACCGTCGGTCAGGACCTGCTGCAACAACCTGCCCAGCGGAGGCCCCCACTCCTTGTCGACGACCTGCCGCACGACCGCCTGTTCCATGACGGCCTGCACGTCCTCGTCGCGCAACACGGTCACGGCACCCCGCACGACGGTCGCCACCTCCGCGGTGACGCGCTCGGCGTTCTCGGGCCGAGCGAGCCATTCCCCGACCCGCCTCGACGTCTCCACCCGACGCAATTTGTCGCGCACGACGGGTTCCGACAGGAAGTTCGCGCCCACGAAATCGCCGAGGCTGTTGCCGAGGACGTCCTTTTTGTTCGGGATGATCGCCGTGTGCGGGATCTTCAGCCCCAAGGGGTGCCGGAACAACGCCGTGACCGCGAACCAGTCGGCGAGCGCGCCCACCATGCCCGCCTCGGCCGCGGCGCGCACGTAACCGACCCATGCCGGCGCCCCCTTCGACTGGGCCCAGCTGGTCCCCAGGAAGATCAGGGTCGCTCCGATCAGGAAGGACAGCGCGACGAGTTTCATCCTGCGCAGGTCCCGCCGCTTGGCCTCCTCACGCTGCTGCGCGTCCGGTCGGGTCGAGCGCCCTACGGGTGCCACGGCGGACCTCGTTTGCTCCATGGCGCAATTGTCCGTGAGGATGGTTCCTCGTGCGTGAACCTGTACTCGTCGAACGGATGCGACCGTTCACTTCCACGATCTTCGCCGAGATGACGGCGCTGGCGGACCGAACCTCGGCCGTGAACCTGGGGCAGGGTTTCCCGGACACCGACGGCCCCGCCGGCATGCTGGACGCGGCGCGGGACGCCCTGTTCGGGGGCGCGAACCAATACCCGCCGGGACCGGGCCTTCCCGAACTGCGTGAAGCGATCGCTAAGCATCGGGCGCGCTACGGCACCGAATACGACCCGGAGCGGGAGATCCTCGTCACGGCCGGCGCCACGGAGGCCATCGCGGCGAGTCTGCTCGCGCTGACGGGGCCCGGCGACGAGGTGATCGTCATCGAGCCCTACTACGACTCCTACGCCGCCGCGGTGGCGATGGCCGGGGCCACGCGCCGCGTGGTGTCCCTCGTTCCCGACGGCGACCGCTTCGCCCTCGATCTCGACGCCGTACGCGCCGCCGTCGGCCCGAAAACGAGAGCCGTTCTCGTCAACTCCCCGCACAATCCGACAGGAACCGTGTTCACGCGTGCCGAACTGGCCGAACTCGCGCAAGTGTGTGTCGAACACGACCTGATCGCCATCACCGACGAGGTGTACGAGCATTTGACCTTCGACGGTGCCGAACATCTGCCGCTGGCCGGCTTCCCGGGGATGTCTTCTCGCACTGTGACGATCTCCAGCGCGGGTAAGACGTTCAACTGCACGGGCTGGAAGATCGGATGGGTATGCGCGGCGCCGGAACTCGTCTCGGCCGTACGAGCCGTGAAACAGTTCCTCACTTTCGTCTCGGGCGGCCCCTTCCAACCTGCGGTGGCGCACGCGCTTCGACATGAGCTGTCGTGGGTCGAATCGCTGCGGGAGTCCTTGCAGGCCAAACGCGACCGGCTGTGCGCCGGTCTGGCCGAGGCGGGGTTCGCCGTGCGGCCGAGCGCGGGGACTTATTTCGTCTGCGCGGACGTCAGGCCCCTGGGATTCACCGATGCGGAGGAACTCGCCTGGCGCCTACCAGAATCAATTGGAGTCGCGACAGTACCCGTTAGCGTGTTCACGGATCACCCGAAAGCGTGGAACCACCTGCTTCGTTTCGCTTTCTGTAAACGCGAGGAGGTGCTTGACGAAGCAATTCAGCGGTTGCGTACCTTGTCTTAGGTTGCGCCGTACGGGGTGGATCGCGCACCAACGGGGTGAAACGCTCGGCCGGAGTGCTAAAAATAGCAGTCTCAGGCAGCCGGAACGCGTCGCGATTCCGCTGCCGACGACGAACCGGAAATAACAACACTCATACGAGGACACGACAGGTGGTGGTAGCGGTGAGGCCTGCGGCCTTCGCGGCCTTTCCGGCCGACGCGCGCCGCCACAGCCTGCTGTCCTCCGTCCTGCGTCGACTGATCGTGGTGCTCGGTCTCGCCGTCGGCGGATGGATCGTCTCCATGCTGGTGGCCGGAGCGGCCGCCGCCGAGGAGACGTCCGGTACCGACCTCGCATCCACTCCCGCCTGCTCCGACGAAGTCGGGTCCGGCGACGGGGCCGACACCGTTCCCCCGGCCACGGACGCCGACATCCAGCCGGATCGTCCCGAGCTCGACGACCTCGACGAGTCCACCACCGGTCACACCGGCACCGCCGACCACTACGGCGCCACCGAGTACACCACCTCGGACGAGTCCGCCGCCGGTGACGTCGCCCTGACGATCCCCGCGGAGACGACCCAACCGACGCCGCAAACCGAGCAGTCGACGGAAACGGCGGAAAAGCCGGTGCCGTCGACGTCGGCGGGCACGCCTTCGCACACCCCGGACACGCTGAGACCGCTGAAGGCGACGGAGGGGCCGGAGTCGGTGGAGCCGGTGGAGCCGGCGGAGTCGACAGAGGCGGCGGAGTCGATGAAGCAGGCCCCGCTCGTCCCCCAGCTGCTTCAGGCGACCGCCGACACCCTGCTGGCCACCACGTCGAAGCTGGTGCACACCACCGGCAACCTCACCGGGGAGCTGATCGGGGTGCTGCCCAAGGTCACCGACTCACTCGGTGACGCAGCCAGAAGGATCATCGACATACCCTCGCGGCTGCCCGACGTCGGCACCGCACCGGGGAGAACCCTCCCCGGGATCACACTGCCCCCCGGGGCAGCGCTGCCGCCCGGGGCCACGCTGCCACCCGGAATCACACTGCCTCACCTGCCACTCCCGATCGGGCTCGACGACCTCCTCGGCACGGACCCACCCGACAGCGACCAACCCGCCGACACATCCCCCGGCGAACCGCGCACCGAACCCGTCGCACCGGCCGAGCGGGCCCCGAAAGCCCCGGTCGCTCCGGTTCCGACCCCCCCTCAGTCCGATCAGTGGACGGACACTTCACAGTGGTCGCCTTCTCGGGAGGGCGATGACCCGAAGGTGGGCGAGAAACCGATGCGTCCGCTCGGTCCCGTGTCCCCTGCCCCCACCGCACCCGCGTCCGCCGCGAGCACGTCGACAAGCGTGGCCTCGTCCCAGGACAACACCCACATCCACCGTGGCGAGCACGGTGTCCTGAGCAAGACCCCCACGATCACACAGCTCCGCCTGCTCGGCGTCAGCCGAGACCACGACGCCGTCGGCATCGGCAAGGAAGCGGCGCTTCCGACGACCTCACCTGACTGATCGCGAACGGAGAACCGGGGGCGCTGTCTCCGCGCCACGTCACCGGTGCCGGTCACATCCCTCGACCGCCGTTTAGCAAGAGGTTGTTCTGTGTATTCGATTCTTCCCGCTCGGCCGACCGCGCCCGGCCGTGACGGGCCATGGCCTCGGCTCCACGTTGCCCCCGTGGTGACACCGAGGTCCACGAGTGCGCGTCGGCGGTCCCCAGCCACCGCGCCGGCTGGGGACCCCGCACCGATGCGTACTTGAGCCGACGGGCCTTTCCGGCATGGCGAGGGGCAATGCTGGGAACGCCCGCGGCATCCGTGCCCTCCCCCGGGCACGGTCACGAGCCGGTGCGCTGGATGCCACACCGTCCTTTTCCCTGGAGTGACGGCTTCGACCCGCATCCGGCGCACCGGCTTCCTCATGCCGGACTGTGCTCGACGACACCCGGGGAAAACCGTCGGCCGCGCGACCGGCCCTGGTCACACGTTCGGGCCACTGGTCATAGTGGTCTCGTGGCTTCGGTGAGAACTCCCGTCGAACTCAGCCCCGTCCCCTTAAGCACAGCACCCGCGACACGGCTGACCCGACTGTTTTTGGGCTTGATCTGCTACGGCACGAGCATGGCGATGATGACCCGCTCCGGGCTGGGTCTGAACCCGTGGGATGTGCTGCACGAGGGCGTGGCCGACCGCACACCCCTCACCTTCGGCACGGTGACCGCCTTGACCGCCGCACTCGTGTTGTTGCTGTGGATCCCGCTGCGACAGCGGCCCGGCTTCGGCACCGTGGCCAACGTCGTGGTCATCGCCGTGGTCGTGGATGTGGTGCGCTTGCTGCTGCCCGATGCACATCAGCTGGTGTGGCAGGTCGTGTTGCTGCTGGGCGGGGTCGTGTTGAACGGCGTCGCCACGGCTCATGACGGGTCTGTCCGCCCGCACGGGCCGATCGGTCCGATCCGTGCGCACGGCCATCGAACTGACCGTACTGGCCACGGGGTGGTTGCTCGGCGGCACGGTCGGGGTGGGCACGGTGCTCTACGCACTGGCGATCGGTCCGCTCACGCAACTGTTCCTGCCGTACGTCACCTGGGCTCCGCGGAACCGGTGACCGCGCCCAGGAAGCCTCGATCCGTTCCTTCGGCCGAGTAGCCGTTACGGTCGGACCGTGCCCCGCATCGACATCGCTGAACGTGCAGGCGTGGGCCTCGACGGCCTCCCCCGCCCCACCGAGGACCGCGTCGTGATCACCGCCGATACCGTCGTGGTCCTCGACGGTGCGACCGAGCAGCGTGAGGGGCTGCCCAGCGGAGGCTGGTACTCCCGCCGACTCGCCGAGCAGCTCGAAACGCGGCTGCGGACCGACTCGGACACGGATCTCACGACTCTGCTGTCCGCCTCGATCCGGGCCGTGGCCGAGGAACAGGACCTCGTGCCGCGTCACTCGCCGTCGAGCACGGTGGCGATGGTGCGGTGGGGTTCCGAACACGTGGAGGCGCTGGTACTGGCCGACAGCCCCGTGGTCGCGTTCACCGCACACGGCCCGGACGTACTGCTCGACGACCGGCTCGACCGGCTCCGAAAGCGAGGGGCTCTTCGCACTCGGGCCGATGTCGATCGGCTACGTAACAGCGAGGGTGGTTTCTGGGTGGCTGAGGCGATGCCGGAGGCCGCGACCCGCGCATTGCGTCGTCGTTGGTCGCTTGCCGAAACCGAGGCGGTCGTGCTCGCCACGGACGGCGTTTCGGTCGGGATCGACACCTACCGTGTCCTCGACTGGCCCGACGTGCTGCGGCTGTCCCGGGAGCACGGCGCGGACGCCGTGCTCGACGTCGTCAGGCAGGCCGAGGTCGACGACGCCGATTGCCGCCGCTGGCCCCGTTCGAAGCGGCACGACGATCAGGCCCTCGTCGTGGTCGACTTCACCGAGGACCGGGGAGTAATCAGGGCCAAACCCTGAAGACACCTCTCGGTTACTGAGAGACACTGACCAGTATGGGGCAACTGGGGACAAAAGCGGCATCCACTGAGGCTGCCCCAGCCCGGGTGCACACATGGACTTTCGCGGCCTCCGCAGCACTGGGTTGGGCACTGTTTCTGCTGGTGATCTTGCATCTGGTGAGCTCGTTCGACCCGATCTTCGATCCGGTGAGCCGTTACGCCTTCACCGACGCCGGCCGGGGGATGCTGGAAGTCAGCCTGTTGTCCTTCGCCGTCGGTGTCATCTCCGTGCGGGGCGCGCTGCTCGCCTCCGGTCTGCCGGTCAGCCGTACGGCCACCATCCTCATCATCACCACGGCGACGGGTCTGGTGGCCGCCGCGCTGTTCCCGGCGACGTACACCCCGGAGGTCAATCCGGTGAGCGGATTGATCCACCAGTACGCGAGCCTGCTCGCCTTCCTGTCGTTACCGGGCGTGGCCGTGAGCATGCTGGACCAGATTCGAGACGTCGAGGAACTTCAACGCGTCCGCCGCATGCTCACGCGTCTGGTGTGGGTCTCGTTGGCGAGTCTGGCCCTGTTCGGGCTCGGTTACCTCTCCGACAAGGTCACGTTCGGCTTCACACCCCTGGAGATGCTGGTGTCACTGCCGGTCGGCCTGCTGCAACGCGTGGTGTTCGTGCTGGACTTCCTGACGTTGACGGGTCTGCTGGCGCTGGCGAACCGAGCCGTGTGGGTACGGACCGCCCAATGACATCGGCCCCACGGCGGGGAATCACCCGTCCGCCTGTATTCGAATAGCGATCAGCAGCTCACTGTGTGCAACATCGTGTCGTGGGCTTGACCGACCACGTGACCTACGCTCTCTCGGCTGTCCCCGGTGAACGCCGGTGGCGGCCGAGAGGACGAGGGCGCCCACCTCGATCAGTTCGTCTGGTCCTCGACCGGCGGACCGATACGCGGCTCGGGACCGGCTTGACCGGATACGGGGGCCACCACGGAACCACGCTGCAATTGGATGTTCGTGCTGATACCCGTCCGAGGAGGCTGCCGCATGTACTGGTCGTCGGTGATGCGGGAGTCGTGCATCTGGGACATGACCGCCATCGTCACCGCGTGCACGAGCGCGAGCAGCAACAGCAGGATGCCGAGGTTACCGATGACGGCGCGCACCGTGTGACCGCCGAACTCGAAGCTCAACACCGACAACAGCGCCAGGAAGCCGAACATGACGAGGTGGAACAGAACGGTGACGAGTTTGGCCATTGAGTAGATCGCGTCACCTTCATCCACATCAGACAGATAGCGCTTTCCGCTGTGATAGAGAAGTTGACCGTCCGCCACGATCATGATCAGACCCAGGGCGATGAACGCGAGGTAAGCGTCGGTACCCACGTCAGCCTCCTTTCCGTGGCCTGGAAACCACTTGACCGCTCGTACCCAGTCGCCTGCTGTGGGAAACCGGGCGTGTAAGGCAGACACCCACCGGGTATGTCAGCGGCGATGGGTAATACGGACGCATTACGAAACCGATCGGGAACAACCGTGAACGCACACAACTCGACCGCTCCGAGCCAGAACCCCAGGCCGGTGTTGCCGTACACCGAGGAACCGGACCCGGAGCAGCGTCGTAGGGCCGTCCGCGCCGTCGCGTCGGCCGCCCTTGACGCGAAGGACTGCGCCGAGCTGCTGGAGGCATTGGGGCTGTCACCCGAAGAGGGCAGGACCATCCCCGCTCAGCGCATTCGATGACGCGCAGAGCCGGTGTCCGAGACACGGTCAGAGTCGTCGGCGGGGTGATCACACCCACGATCGCGGGTGGCGTGATCCGGCGGCGACCGCACATGCTGGCGTGGCTCGACCGGCTGCAGCTCGACCGCACCGCCGTGCGGGTGTGCGAGGACCTCCGCGCCCGGTACGGTCCGGGGCCGGTCTGGCTGCGCGTCCCCGGACGCTCCATCGCGCTGCTGCTCGACCCGGACGACGTCGATCGCGTGCTGACCTCCACCCCTTCACCGTTCTCACCGGCGGCCCGGGAGAAGCGAGCGGCGCTGAACCACTTCGAGCCACACGGGGCGTTGGTGACTCCCGCGTCGGAACGGGCACCGCGCCGCCGGTACAACGAGCGAGTGCTGGAAAGCGACCGTCCGGTGCACTGCCTGGCCGGACGCGTCCGCGGGATCGTCGGCGAGGAGACCCGCCTCCTGCTCACGACCACCACCGAGCTGGACTGGCGCCACCACGCCCGAACGTGGTGGCGCATCGTCCGCCGCCTGGTCCTCGGTGACCACACCCGTGACGATGCGGGGATCACCGACGAACTCGCCGCGCTGCGGATGCGCGCCAACTGGGCTTTCCTCCTCCCGAAGGCCGGACGACGTCGCGACGCGTTCCGGAGACGGCTCGACGAGCACCTCAGCCGGGCGGAACCGGGCAGCCTCGCGGCCGTCATCGCGGAGCGCGAACCCGAGGACGACACCGTGGACCCCTTCGGGCAGGTGCCGCAGTGGTTGTTCGCCTTCGACGCCGCCGGCATGGTCG
>SMEZ01000138.1_pt1 | contig 25955 bp, 30 predicted proteins | sample 2456351 | NCBI WGS metagenome assembly SMEZ01 (sample SAMN10132605, study PRJNA489261) | soil metagenome | isolation source: day120 antibiotic-loamy sand soil ammended with composted manure from dairy... | place: USA | collected 2015-04-01 | reverse complement strand
CCCTTTTCTTCAAGTAGTGGAACGATCCCTTCCTTTAGTTGATCACTATAAGGACCAGCAGTTGCTCCTAAAACGAGTTTTTTCTCGTCGTTTGTGGATGTTGAAGTACATCCAGCAAGAATGATCATGAATCCGAGTAAAAGAAGTGTAAAAAGTCCCTTTTTCATTTGATTTCCCCCTTTTATCTTTTAAATAAAAAGACCTCTCGAATTCACACATAGGTAAGCGATGTGTGGGAATTCAAGAGGCTTCCGGTTGTCCGGTCAGCTTTATAGTATCGAATATGTTGAATAAGAATTATAAAAGCACCCCCTATTTGATCTCTTAATGATTAAGCAGCAAATCTAAACAGAGAATCGTTGCTTTTCAATACGATTAATTTGTACGATTTTGCCATTATGAATGGTAATATGAAGTTCACCAAAAGCTAAATTTTCGATTGCTTGTTTGATTAATTCATATTTTTTATTTTCAGAGTCTTTTTTTTCTGCCATTTTTCCATCTCCTTTTTTTAAAAATGTAAAAAGTGCGGCTTCTTGGTATAAGAGGCCGCACGAAAGTATCTAATTCGATCGTCTGCAAACCTCTTATATTTCAGATCAATATCTGCTGGAATTGGCACCGTTTGATTTGCATCAATGGTTGCCGAGGCTTCACTGGGCCAGTCCCTCCACCTCTCTTTATAAGAGTGTTCCACTTATTTAATTTTTAAATATAAAATTATTCTAAATAGTCGATCTATATTTGTCAACTAGAATTGTGAAAATTTATTTTTATTTTTGACTGGTTAAATGACAGTTCATACTAATGTATTTAGAATGAAGGAGAACTTATAAAAGAGGCAATCACAATCGATTTTCAATCTTCAAACATCAAGTATATAAAGATGAATATAATTATGTAATAACGATGAAAACTCCAACCAATTTGGAGGTGTCAAAATGGCAAGAATCCCATATCGGAGTAAAGATGTTGATTTAATGGCAAGGATGATGCGAGCTGAAGCTGAAGGCGAAGGAAAGCAAGGGATGTTATATGTTGGTAATGTTATTGTGAATCGTGTTGTAGCGGATTGTACAGATTTTAATGAATTAAGGTCTGTAGAGGATGTGATTTTCCATGTGCAAGGTGGAAATTATTCCTTTGAAGCGGTACAAAAAGGGAATTTATTTTATCAACCAGCAAGGGAAGCAGAAAGAAGATTGGCAAGACTGAATTTGAAATATTGGCGCGATCACCCAGCCAAATATGCACTTTGGTATTTTAATCCATACGGGCCTTGTCCACCACAATGGTATAGTCAACCTTTTACCGGGCAATATAAAGCTCATTGTTTTTATGAACCTTCACCAGGAACATGTGATAGTGTTTATACATGATTAATAATTTGAAATCTACAATGATTACTGTGCAATTGCGCGTGAAGCAATTGCACAATTTTTCTTGTTTCAAAAAGAGGTCAAATCGATGACTTAAAATCAAATCACTTCAAAATTTTACAAAATATACAAATCTCATTCATTGTCAAGCTCATATTTGTGATAAAATTAACTTGATTAGACAAATAGGTCGATAGTCAATTAGAGTTATCCTTGATATACATTTTGATTATTAATTGCATACAACGAAAGGCAAGGTGTTAATGTGTGGTAAATCAACATGCCCCTTCTGAAAAGGAAAATATTGAACGGTTAATTACAATTCCGGAAGATATAAAAAAAGTGATCTCGGGAAAAAAATCTGCAACGAGAAGAATGAAAAGATTTGCTGATGTTGGTGAAGTGATGATCCTAGAAGGTCAAAAATTTGTCATTGAAAAAGTGTATCAACAAGCCCTCGGGGATATTACCGATGAAGATGCGAAAAAAGAAGGTTATGAGAGTTTTGAGTCCTATAAGGAGTCAATTTTATCGATCCATCCAGGTATGCCATGGATACCTACGTTAAAAGTGTGGGTACATGAATTTTCACCAATTGAAAAAGCTTAAATTCGAAAGATGAGTGCAATTTATAAATATGAATTGCGCTCATTTTTTATTTTTGGGTCAACCCTATGTTTCTTTGCAACCGCAACAGACGACATTTCTATTCCTCAAATATTTTGTTTCTATTATATTCCAGTATGTTCGATTTATAAGATGGTAAAATGACGATGATGAAAAAATGATTCTTTTTTACTAGATTTAAAGGACGAATAGAAGTCGCTTTTTGTCATTTTGTGTAATAAAATCCGATATGTAGGTAGTTTGTTAGGGAAATATGGAATAGGATAAACGATCGACTAAGTCGAATCGTTAAAGGAAAAAATCTAGTTGCAAAGTGTGTTGATTGTTATAAGGAAATAACTTTTTCAGTAACCGTACTATTCATATATCGTAATAACACTGTAATGGATAATTTTATGAGTTCCTACATTCAATGTGTAAACGATATAAGGAATATTGAAATGTTAAGGGGGATTTTCAATTGAAAAAACGATTTAAAAATGTGTTCAATTTAAAAATAAAATTAATTTTATCATTTTCTATTATTCTATTATTACCGGCGATTATTATTGGAACTTCATCATATATTGTTGCTAAAGATACAGTTGAAGAAAAAATAATTGATGGAATTAATGAAAGTACAGAACTTTTAAATAGTACGATAACGAAAACGATTGAATCAAGAATTGAGAATCTTAATTTTCTATCCAAAAATGTCACCTCCGACCTTTATGAAAATGAACGGCAAAACGAGTTAATGGATATGTTTCGTTTTTACGGACAGGTGCTTCCTGAAGAGGTGGAACTAACATATATAGGTACATCTTCGGGTTTATTTGTCCAGTATCCTGATGCTGAAATGGATGCTGACTATGATCCTAGAAAGCGGCATTGGTATAAAAATGCTATGGCTAATAAAGGAGAAGTTATTATTAGTGAACCTTATATTTCAGCAACGACAGGTAACATGGTTGTGACCTTATCGCAAACAACACCAGATCATTCCGGGGTAGTTGCTATTGATATTACTCTAACTTACCTACAAAGTTTAGCTGAACAGGTCGAAATTGGTGAAAGTGGTTTTGCATTTTTATTAGATAATAAAGGAAAAGTCATATACCATCCAGAATTAGAAGGAGGCAGTGAAGTTAAAGAAGAATTTTTTAAGGAAATGTTTGGTAAAGGTTATGGCGTCATCAATTATAAACAAAATGGAGAAGATAAAATAATGAGTTTCGTCACGAATGATACGACGAACTGGAAAATAGGGGGTCAATTACGATATTCTGAGGTTACCGATACGGCCAATCCAATTTTAATGCGAACTGTGTTGGTTGTTGCATTATTTGTCGTTGTCGGAGGAGTACTGATTTACTTTCTTATCCAATCGATTATCCGTCCAATAAAAAAACTCGGCGATAAAGCGATTCATATAAGCAAAGGGAATTTGTCCGAACCAATCGAAGATGTGTCAAATGATGAAATTGGTCAATTATCGAAAGCAATGCGGACAATGCAAGAAATGTTGAGAAGTATGATCGCCAATATTTTACATGCTTCAGAAAAAGTTTCTCATCATAGCGAGGAACTGACCCAATCTTCTAATGAAGTTAGCCAAGGTACAGAGCAAATTTCAATAACGAATCTCTTCTAATGTTGAAATTTTTACGAATCGTTTAGAGGAAGCAAACGAGTATGGTGAAGGTATTCAACAATCATCAAAAGATATGTTGAAGATTACGGAAGAAGGCAGTCAATTAATGGATGATTCGGCAGAACAAATGAAAAAAATTAATTATGTTTTTAAAGAAACTGTTCAAAAGGTTGAAGGCTTAGCCAAAAAATCCCAAGATATTTCTAAATTGGTAGTCGTTATTAAAGATATTGCCGATCAAACAAATTTACTTGCCCTAAATGCAGCTATTGAAGCAGCTAGAGCTGGTGAACATGGAAAAGGATTTGCTGTAGTTGCAGATGAAGTAAGAAAACTAGCTGAGCAAGTAGCGAATTCTATTGCTGATATTTCCAATATTGTAAGTAACATACAATCTGAGGCGGCCGGTGTAGCAGATTCCCTTCATAATGGATATCAAGAAGTTGAACAAGGTGTAAATAAAATTCAACTTACGGAAGAAAAGTTCAGCATGATTCGTGATTTAATCAGTCAAGAAGTAAACACAATTGTAAATATTTCAAAAATATTAGAGGAATTGACAATAAAAGGACAACAAATGAATGGCTCTATACAAGAAATTGCTGCGCTTACGGAACAATCAGCTGCAGGAATTGAGGAAACAGCTGCAGCTAGTGAACAATCGAACTCATCCATTAAAGAAGTATCTGCAAGCGCAGAGGAGTTGTCTCGTTTGGCAGAGGAACTAATACAAACTGTTCGTAAATTTAAAATCGATTAATGATGGTTGAAAATAACGATATGGGAAGATACTACTTCATATATTATTAATGGAACGATAATGGTTGAAAATACTGGAATTGCTGGTGTAGCACCGACAGCTTCACTAACGGTGAATGAAACGCCGGTAGCAGGTTTTGTTGTTGCTCCTGGTGAAGCGAGATCCATAACGATGGACGATATTAATTCGATCGCGTTGACTGGTACTGGAGGTACTGCATCAGCTAATATAAAGATATCCTTTTCTTTAAATTATAAATTTTAATTTAGAAAAAATTTCGGGATGCTATTCATCCCGAATTACATATTTAAGTATTATTATGGAAGGATGTATGAAGTAAAAACTCTCAGTTGTGTAAACGTTTCTTTTTTGGGCTTCGATTACATAAAAGGAATAGCAACATTAAAATATAGATCAAACTGGATTGATTTATGATGAGTAAATGGATTGAGCAAAGTTTAAAACGAATAGCAAATGCAAACGTGCTTCAATCAGCAATACCCATTTATTTATATACTTGTAATGGTAAATTATTTTACGCTCATGGCGATGTTAACAACCATGTATTTAAATCGCCTTTTTTTATAGTAGAATCTGTTGATGAGAAAAATCATTCAGCGATTCTTCATATTTTATTACCTTATCCATTGTTTGTATTAGAAAACGACCGAATCCATTCTTTACAGAAATTTTTACGTACGGGTAAATTTATAAAAGTCGATTTACATTGTTTCTGTGGCTTTTCTCACATACCAATCCCTGTTTATGATGGTATAATCGTAGCTGATTTAATTAAAGATACCATTTGCATTCCTTATGCGATGAGAAAAAAAGATACACCTATAATTTTATGGATGACGAACGAAAAGAATGTAATGAATTCTGCAACGATTAGTTTAGATATTACGACTAAAAGTGAGGGAGAATTAATGTTAAATATTTTTACGAAAGAAGGGGGAGTAATCTCAAAGGCTTCGGCAGGAGAATCTAAGTCAATTACTGTCTCGAATATAACCCAAATTGAATTAGAAACTACAATGGAGTCTGTCACAGGCACATTAGAAATCCAACTTAACAGAAAACAAGAAAGAAAAATTACCTTCGTTTAAACCATGTATTTAACAAAAATATTGAAAACGGTTGCTCAAAAAAGAGATTTTGAGAATGGCGAGCTAGGGAATATCATTTTTAATTTTTAATCGTACAATGACAATCTATTATTATATTCCGTTCATATGATGTAATGATCCTTTAAGAAATAAAGAAAAAAGATTTCCATTCGTATAAAAATGAATATTTTTAATTGTGTTATTATTTAAAATATATTATTCTTTTAAAGAATAACTAGGGCTCTTGTTTACAGAAAGTGGTCCAATTGAAATGGTTTCTTATTGGGGGACAGGCTTTTGGGATTTACTTGCCTTTACGATGCAAATGGCACTTGTTGTCATTACAGGATATGTTTTAGCGAATGCACCTGTGATTAAGAACTTTCTGGCTAGAATTAGTAGACTAGCAAAAACACCAGCACAAGCTGTTATGCTTGTTACTTTTGTAGCCACTATTGCCTGTTTAATCAACTATGGATTTGGATTAGTAGTAGGAGCCTTATTTGCTGTGCATGTTGCGAGGCAAGTACCAGCCGCTGATTTTCGAATACTTGTGGCGGGAGCATATAGTGGAATGTTAGTTTGGCATGGTGGATTTTCCGGTTCGATTCCCTTAACTGTAGCAACACCGGGACACTTTTTAGAAGAAGAGATGGGAGTCATTCCTATTACAGAAACTCTCTTCAGTCCAACAAATATTTTTATTGTTCTAACTTTAGTCCTTACATTACCAATTTTTAATCGGTATTTGATGAAAACTACCAATACAATGGACCTCGATCGTTCACGTTGGGTGATCCCAGATGAGTCAGTTGCTACGCTAGAAGAAACAGCACCTACCACGCCTGCAGAAAAACTTGAAAACAGTGTAATCGTTTCAATGTTAATCGGAATTATGGGATTGGTCTTTATCGGTTATTATTTTATTCTTAATGGATTTGATTTAAATATTAATATTGTAAACTTTACTATTTTATTCTTTGGAATTATTCTTCATAAAACTCCAAAAAAATTTTTAGAAACAGTATCAAATGGTGTAAAAAACGCAGGTGGCATTATTATTCAATTTCCGTTTTATGCAGGGATTATGGGGATGGTTACTTTATCAGGTCTTTCTGAACAAATTGCTTTATGGTTTTTAACCTTTGCTAATGAATATACACTACCATTTTTTTCCTTTTTGAGTGGTGGCTTCATTAATGTGTTTGTACCATCCGGTGGCGGCCAATGGGCTGTTCAAGGACCGATTATGATTGAAGCTGCGATGTCACTTGATGCTGATTTAGCAAAAACTGCAATGGGAGTAGCATGGGGAGATGCTTGGACCAATATGATTCAACCATTTTGGGCGTTGCCAGTTTTAGCTATTGCTGGGTTACATATTCGTGATATTATGGGATATTGTGTCATGATTTTATTATTTAGCTTTATTCCGATTACAATCGGTTTCTTTTTGTTTTAAACTTTAGGGGCAATCCAAGGTCATCATTGGACTAGAGGATGGCCCATGATTATTCGTTTAAGAGGCTATACAAAGTATGTACCTATGTATTTATAATTTAGGAGATTCGCTGTTTGCAGTGTCTTCTAATCGCTTTTTTATTGACCTTTTCTTTTTGGTAGCAATTATAATGCCTGTTATGATGAGTAAGGAACCACTTAAAATGCCGGGTGTTAATTTTTCACCTAGGAGTAAACTTGAAAATAACAAACCAAACACAGGAACGAGCAATGTTGAGATGGTTGCAGTAGCTATATCAATTTTACTTATAATGATAAACCAAACGGTAAAGCAAAGGGCAGATGCAAAGATACCTGTGAAAAGAATATAATAAATACTTTCCAAGTTAAAAATGATCGGTTCTCCCCATTCGTTTTGAATAGTGAACAAAATGATGATCACCGTCCCAAAGAACATTTGAATAGTAGATACTTGGATTTGAGGGAGTTCTATTAAATGTATTCGATAATAAATATTGGCAAATGCCCAACAAATAGCCGCACTGATAATAAGCAATTCACCAATAATGACATTTAGGTCACTTATCATGAACAGGTCCCAACCGACAATGAATATTAATCCAATCAATCCGAGTAGAAGCCCTACGAATTTTGGCAAATTTAATTTTTCTCCTAAAAACTTTACCGCCAAAAAACTGCTCCAAATTGGCATTGAATAGAGAAGAACAGAAGATTTCCCGGCATCCACAAATTTCATAGCAAACATAACCAGTAAAAAAACGGCAGCCGTTTGTAAAAGACCATTGATAAATAAATGTTTCCAATATTTTTTATCAGGGAAACCAATTTTAAATATAAAAAGGATAATAAACATTGTAATTGTTCCAGTTCCAAAACGAAACGAGGAATATGTAAAAGGTCCCATGAAATTTAAGGATGCTTTCATCATTACCCAAGCATAACCCCAAATTAAAGTGATGGTAAATATTAATACCCATAGAAATGCTTTACGCTGGATAAATCTCTTTTGTTTTCTCAAGATATCACCCTTTGTTTTTTAAAAATTATTTATATTCAAATATTTTATCAAAAAACTCATCTTATTTAAGTAAAATAGTTTCGGATCTTTGTTTTCATTTGAAGGATTTTGAAGCTAACTGTCAAATATATTTCGATTAGGGAGTGTTGTACTGGAAGATTAGGAGGGAAAAAAATTAAGCGATTTAAATATTATATATTTACTGTCCTTGGTGCTTCATGTTGGGGGTTAATCGGACTCTTTGTTGCTCCGTTATATGAGCGAGGTTTTACGGCATGGGATGTCGTTGCTATTCGCGGAATTTTTACATTTGCTTTTTTAATTTTATTCATGATCTTATTCCAACGTGAACAGTTACGAACGAGATTAAAAGATCATCTTTTTTTTGCAGGAACTGGAATTTTAAGTATGGCACTTTTTAATTACTTCTATTTTGAAACATTTTCACGTTCGAATTTATCGATTGCTGTAACGCTTTTATATACAGGTCCATTATTTGTAACGATTTTAGCTCGAATCTTTTTTAAAGAACCTTTAACAATGAGGAAGGGTACGGCACTCTTTTTTGCCATTATAGGTTGTGCTTTTGTTGTTGGTTTACTGCCTTTCAATCAAACGAGTATATCCATAACTGTCGTTTTAATTGGGATATTATCGGGATTTTGTTATGCACTTTACAGCATTCTTAGTAAACCGTTAACGAAACGATATTCATCTCTAACGATCACAACTTTCACATTTTTATATACAAGTGTTTTTATGTTGTTGACAAGTGACTTACCAAAAAAAGCCAATCTATTTATTCATCTAGATGTTTGGATTTGGTCATTATTGTTAGCACTAGTTGCAACATTTGCTGCGTATGTTTTGTATACTACTGGATTAAAATACTTAGAAACTAGTAAAGCATCGATTTTAGCAACTATCGAACCTATTGTAGCTGTTGTAACAGGTGTCCTATTTTTGGAAGATCATTTATTTGGTTGGCAAGTGTTAGGGATTGTTTTTGTTTTATATTCAGCCATTCTCGTTGCAGGTGAAAGGAGTAGGAAAAGTAAACAGGTTATCCAGTATGTTGATGACATACAGAAATAAAGAAGGAATACAAGGGTGATTAACACATGCCACAAAAAAACGGAAGCTATAAAAAGCTTCCGTTAACAAGCCCAAATCAAAGGGTGGTATGACTTGGATAACTTGCTGAAGAGTTAGGTATTGTTTTAAAACAATTAAAAGGTTTAAAAGTCTGAACAAGGATGGAATGATTTCAAAAATGGCCAAGAATCTTCTCGTATATTGGCGGACAACCTAAAGAAGAGTTAAAAAAGTGGTTTAACGAGAATATATTGATTGAAGAAGAAAAGAGTAATATAAGATAAATCATTAACAGAGGCTAGGTGATAATTAACATACAAATGGAATTAGATCTAGAGGGAAAGCATTCAACCCAAAAATCAGCAAAAGAAACTTGTGTTCCAGCCTTATAATAATAACTAAACAATGATGATTTTAGATATAGAGATGTTTGTTCCTAAAATCACGTTGCGCGTTTACTAAATTCGAGAACGCTGTAATTCTTGTCACTAAACGATTTCCCATCCCCATCCTTAAAGATTTAAAGTTTATTTTTTCATAAACTGTATAACACTATGTCTGTCGTTGTCTATGTCAATTTTTCTCTACTTGCGATCTTAAGACATCATAATCCTTATCATTTTCATACCATTCCTGATCATTTTTATTTTCGGGATCGAGAATAATATGACCATGTTCATTAATATTCGCTTTTTTCACTTTAAATTTGGTGCGTTTGTGAACTTTGCTTAATTCAGACATAAGTTCCTCAATTGACATATTTTCATAATCGTTTTTTTTGTTGGACATACATATACCCCCTTATTAATTAATTTATTTTGTGCTTGCTAATAGGAGCCAAAACAAAAGGGAAATATTATATCGATTACATATATTTAATCATGTCAAGGATAAGGAAAACAAGGGTTATCTAACACCCATTTTCTTTTATGTGATCTCCTTTCTTATTTGATATCATTGAAATTTAAATTAGAAGAACGGAGTCCAATGAAAGAATAAACCTCCCAAAAATTTGATTTAAGATGTCTTAATAACGTAGGATGTGATTTTTTTTATTTTTGCTTTTTTTCCAAACCCTGCAAAGTTATATACATCACAAAAATCGATTCGATCTTTATTTTTTAAAATAAAGGTCCCGTTTAAGGAAGCTGTATTGCCGTGGGTAATGATATTATGAATCAATAAGTGTGTAATTGAAGATTCTTTTAATTGGTTTAAAGTTTGTTCGTATTCTTTTATTCCCTTAATGTGTTTTTTGCCAACAATCTCCCAAACAATCTCATCATGAATACAGTTTATACAAAAATGAATGTCTTTTTTGGCAAGCGCGATCGTAAAATCCTTAAGAAGCAGCTTTTTCGGTGCATTTCCGCAATCCTCTTGACATTCGACAGTTAAATCTGATTGAGACATGATACCACTCCTTTTTCCGCAATCTTTTTTGTTATTATTACAAATTCAATCCGTTCGATCAAGCTCCACTTAAAACTATAAAAATACTGGCCGTAAGTCCATATCAGTAAGTATAATTTTCTATAGTTGTGCAACTCTCTATATAAAAGAAACCATGTTATGATTGGAAGATTTTCCAATTAATATTATGTAAAAAAATATTGTATTAGTAACTGTAATTTGCTATAATTGTGTTCCTTATTTAGAAATGGAGGTTTTTATCTTGACAGCATCAATTAGACTACGTTTTGGAGTATATAATCTTAATTAAATACGTTTTACGTGCTCTGTTTATATCAGGGTAATATTGAATTGGTCTGTCTATTTTAAAGAAAACCTAAATGTACGGTGATTGAAAAGAGGGATAAATTCTGCCCTCTTTTTTGCTGTCTTTAAAATATGAGACCGATTATACAATTTTAAAAAATCACATATGGAGAGAGTTGTTGATGGATGAATACGATGAATAATCAAAAGGAGAATTGGTTACGAAATATTATTCTATTTTTAAGTAGCCAGACGATCTCACTTTTTGGATCATCTCTAGTTCAATATGCGATGATGTGGCATATTACGCTAACAACAGAATCTGGATTTATGATGACGTTGTATATTATTTGTGGTTTTATTCCAACCTTTATTTTGTCCCCAGTTGCAGGAGTTTGGGCTGATCGATATAACCGTAAGATGTTAATTATCATGGCAGATGCACTAATTGCGGTGGCAACATTTATTCTAGCGATTTTATTTTTACTTGGATATCACGCAATTTGGCTATTCTTTGTAATGGCAGCAGTACGTGCGTTTGGATCTGGAATTCAAATGCCAGCAGTCGGTGCTATTTTACCGCAAATTGTTCCGCAAGATAAACTGACTAAGGTTAACGGTGTAAATGGAAGTATCCAAGCTATAACAATGTTTGTTTCTCCAATGGTTAGTGCAGCCCTATTAGGTTTCACATCAATTGAAGTCATATTCTTTATTGATGTGATTACAGCAGCTATTGCCATTTTTACACTTTTATTCTTCTTGAAAGTATCAGTGCATAAGAAGGCTGCAGAAAAACAAAAAGCTGGCTACTTTAGTGACTTTATACAAGGGTTACGATATGTAAACTATTGGCGATTATCTGCGATTGAGATTGCCTTTTCTGTTGGTATGATGGCAGGCGGTGGTATCATTGCGTCTTGGGGTGGATTTCAAAATAAAGTGAAAACAATGTCCTTTGCAAGTATTATAATGGGGATTTGTACATTTGCCCTTGGGATCGTCCCGCTATTTTGGATTTATTTAGTTTTTATGGCTATCTTCGGTATTGCGATGCCAATTTTCAGTACACCAGGAACCGTTTTATTGCAAGAAAAAATCGAGGAAGAGTATTTAGGAAGAGTTTTTGGTGTAATGGGAATGATTTCAACGTCAATGATGCCTTTTGGAATGTTAATATTTGGGCCAATAGCAGACTTTGTAAAAATTGAATGGCTTTTATTAGGAACAGGAATATTCATCATGATCTTAGCCATTTCCTTAGGAAAAAATAAAGACTTAATTGTAGCGGGAGAACCTACATTGAAAGAACCATAATAATGTGGGAAAGAGGGACTTGTGAACAGAAAGTCTTTGGGATGTAAGACAAAAGGAACAAATTGTGTGTATGGCAATGAAAAACGTGCATATATAGGAGTGAATGCGATATTTTCATCCTCTGTGGAGGTAAGTCATTATGGTAACTGGGTCTTAAATTTAAAAATACATTATGCACATCCAAAATGAAAAAAACCTATTGATTGAATCAATAGGTTTTTTTAAGTATATGAACGATTAAGAGTTTTGCCTAAACAGTAGGATATTTTATATCACTAGGGCATTAAATATCACTAGGGCATTAATAGAGCGTGATTGAGCGGTAACGGATACTCCAGCAGCAGACCTCAGAAAAAACTCTAATGTAACAGTATAATTATTAGTACCGAGAGTAGGATTCGTATCAACAATAGAAATTGGAATGGCGCCAATCTGTGTAAAAGATAAAGTTAATGTAATAGAATTTCCTTGTTGTAAAGTTTGAGTAAACAAAAGAGTTCCATTTCGACGGATTCTTAATCTGACTCCATACTGATATGACAATAAACCCAACGGAATTATACTTTGAACTTGAACAAGTCCATTAATAAAAATAGATTGAGTATTTGATGTGGTTGGAACGGATAACATTAATACCGGTGTTTCAGTACCAACACCAAAGGGAATTGACAAATCCACTTCTGTCTGAGATGAAAATAGACTTGGTTGATTTTCAGGCTCTTTGCAACTTCCACATGATCCCAGTCGCAAGGTGACACCTCTTTAACTAGTTTATTAATTAATATATGATCAATATTTCTCATTGTATATGTAAATGTACTAATAAAAGTACTGTTAAATAGAAATTTTGGCAACATAATATGGATAAAACATATTGTCCCTCAGGCAATGAGCATCCTACGAAAAATAGCATAAAAATAGAGAAGGGAGGATCCATCAGTCATTGAAGACCTTTTGGATCCCCCTTCGTTTATCAAACAGATTTGCTATTCTACTTCTTTCAAAATACGTTCAATTGAAGCGATTTTTTCTTTTAAATCTGAAATTTCATCTGCAAGTTTTTCGTTAATTCTATTTGTTTCCTTTTGTGCTTCAATTGCTTCTGCTGCTAATTTTTGATAGACTTCTTCTTTGGTTGTTTGAATTTTTGTTTGTGCGATTTTTGCAATTGGAATGAACAAAATTGCCACAATTAATACTACAAATGCCATTCCTGCTAAACCCCAAATGACTTCTTCACTCATTATTTTTTACCTTCTTTCTTTTTTATTGATAATGTTTTAACAGCCTCTTTGATTAAGTCCTGTGTAATATGGAAATCAAAGTTTACAAGTTCATAGTATTTCATTGCTTTTCCATCATCGGAAACTTCCATTTTAGTATTTACAATGCCGGCATTTTCTAATTTTTGTAGATGCATGTAAAGTAAAGGACGACTCATTTCAGCTTCCCGAGCTAATTGACTGACATATTGTCTTCCATTAGCCAAAATAGCGATGATTCTCATACGGTGTGGATTGGAAAGGGCTTCAAATAAGGCTAGAAGCTCATCACCATTTACAGGTTCTTTAATCATGATCGAGCCATTACTCTCACATTATTCATAGCGTTAATGACAAAAAATATTACACCGAAAAGGATGAGAATCCCGCCAACCCAATTGATTAAACTACCTATTTCATATTGTCCCAGTCTAGAAAAAATTATATCTATGCATAACAGTGGTATTCCAATCATCAGAAATTGATCATGAACTTGTGTTAATTTGGTCGCACCCGCTGTTTGAAAAACGTGGTAGATCATTCCTGCCAATGCAATCATTCCCCAACCGGCTAAGTGAATATGAGTGTAGGCTGAACTTAATCGGAACAACTCGGTCAATCGGATAAAAATCACGAGACTAACTCTGATGAGAAAATAAATAACGAATTCATTAGTCAATCTAAGCCTCACTAATTTTTTTACCCCCCTATGTTGACATTTTGTTTCACCTGTAATAAATATATTACAGGTGATATAAAATGTCAACACTATGAATCGCATTCCATTCAACATTTGTAAAACTTAAGAGATTCTTAAGAATTCCATTAAGATCTTTTTATGTTTTGTTTTGTATATTAAATACACCATTCGATAACAGATAAGGGGGATATTCGAATGATGAAAGAAAAAAAGATATATATTCTTTTAACGGATACAGGTACACTATTTACAAGGTTAATCAAAATATTTACAAAAAAACCTTATAATCATGCATCAATATCCTTTGATGCTGAATTATCAGAGGTATATAGCTTTGGACGGAAAAAAGTGAATAACCCTTTTGATGGGGGATTTGTTAAAGAGAATGTAGAGGAAGGTTTATTTAAAAATGCCAATTGTATCATTTATTCACTTTCAGTAACCGATGAACAATTAAAAAAGATGAAAGCATATGTAACAAAAATGGATAAACAAAAAGAAGACTTTCGTTATAATTTTATCGGGTTATTTGGTTTTATCATCAATAAACCAATAAAAAGAAAGAAAGCATTTTTTTGTTCACAATTTGTGGCGTCAGTATTAAAAAATAGTAACGTTGTTGATTTTAGAAAACCGATATCCCTTATCGCTCCGAACGATTTACAAGTAATAAACGGATTGGAACAGGTATATGAAGGTCAACTTCATGATTACATTAATAAAGATGAAAGAAATATAAGGAGTTACCCAATCTCATTGATCCCAGTTGAAATGTAAGATTAAAGGAAGAAAGGAAGGGATTACAATGAATGACATGATTAACATTTTAGTTGTTGAAGATGATAATGACATAAATCAACTTTTATGTCGAATTATTAAAATGAGCAACTATCATCCCCAACCGGCTTATTCTGGGACAGAGGCACTATTATATTTAGAAAAACAACAGTGGGATTTAGTGTTGCTAGATTTAATGTTACCGGGCATGGCAGGAGAAGAAGTACTTGAAAAAATTACAGAAAAAGGATCTACGCCGGTTATTATCATTTCAGCTAAAAATGAAAAGAGAACGAAAATTACGAGTTTGCGAAAAGGTGCTGATGACTTTATCTCAAAACCTTTTGATATTGATGAAGTATCTGCTAGGATTGATTCGCTTCTACGGAGAACTCGCTACCCGAATGAACCGAAAAAGCAAATATTAACTCATAAAGATATTCAACTTGATTTAGATTCGAAGACTGTTTTGGTCAATGGTGTCAATGTTTCTCTTACCGCTCGGGAGTTCAATATATTAAAACTATTAATGACAACACCGTATAAAGTTTTTTCTAAAGCTAATGTTTTCGAGAGTGTATGGAATGAGCCGTATCACGGAGATGATAACACGGTAAATGTACATGTAAGTAACCTTCGAAATAAGCTTACGAAGGCAAATCCAAATGAAGAGTATATTGAAACAATATGGGGAATGGGTTATCGGATGAAATCTTAAGCTTTTCTTAAGATTTATCTTAAGCCTCTCTTAATTATTATGTTCCATATTATAGTTAATGTCCGAAATGGGGGGATACACAAATGGATGAGTATATTTTACGTACAAATGGATTAACAAAAAAATATCATCATGATTATGCTTTAAAGGATGTCAATATCAATATTAAAAAGGGTGAAATTTATGGTTTAATTGGTCAAAATGGTGCTGGAAAATCAACATTATTACGGTTAATTACAGGACTAGCTTTTCCGACAAGTGGAACTATCCATATTTTTGGTGAATATCAATCTAAAAACTTATGTGAAGCCCAAAAAAGAATCGGTGCGATTATTGAACACCCAGCACTTTTTCCAAATATGTCAGCTTCTGAAAACCTAGAAGTGCATCGCTTACAAAAAGGGATTCCAGGTAAAACATGTATAAGTGAAACGTTGGAACTAGTCGGTCTTCAAGATTTAGGGAAGAAAAAAGTGAAAAACTTTTCTCTAGGAATGAAACAAAGGCTAGGGCTTGCTATTGCCTTATTAAGCGATCCAGAATTTTTAATTCTCGATGAACCAACAAATGGACTTGATCCAATGGGAATTGTTGAAATGAGGGAGTTAATTCATAAATTAAATCGGGAAAAAGGACTTACAGTTTTAATATCTAGCCATATTTTAACGGAACTATACAAAACCGCAACATGTTTCGGTATTATTCACAAAGGACGGTTGTTAGAGGAAATGACAACAAAAGAATTAGATGAAAAATGCAGACAACATTTGCGGATTAAGGTTGATCAACCACAACTGGGAGCTACGGTCTTAGAAGAACAATTACAAGCAGATGATTTTGAAGTAATGCCTGATGGGACCATAAAACTTTATAACTATCTCGATGATATTCGGACCGTTTCTCGTACTTTAACCAATCGTGGACTTATATTAGAACATCTCTCACTAAATGGTGATAGTTTAGAGAACTATTTTTCAAAACGGATTGGAGATGCAACATATGACTAATTTAATTCTAGCAGAATTATATAAATTAAAAAGGAACCGGTCATTTTGGGGTATTACTGTAATCGTAACGGGAGTCAGTTTGTTATTACATTATTTAGTGATGATTGATTGGTGGATAATGGACAATACTAATTTTATGCAAGTAGGATTAGGTAAATTAAATGCACTATCTCCATTTATAACGTTATTATTTTTCAATTTAATTGTTAGCACATTGGCTGGATTTTATATCGCCGTTGATTTTTCACCTAGTAGTGTTATAAAAAATCAAGTTATGAGTGGAAATAAACGCTCCCATATATTTTTAGCGAAGTTTCTTGTTTTTTCATTGGGTGCGGTTCTTATTACAATATTCATTCCATTAATCATAGGTCTTTTAATGGTATTATTATTAGGTCATGGTGATATCCTAAACAATGTTGGTCTTCTATACTTAGCAAGGTCATTTGGATTATTTTTACTCCCTTTTCTAAGCTATATAGCGTTAATAATGTTGTTTGCTGTCGTGACCGAAGATAGTGGTAAAACGATTATTTTTTCGATTTTATTTACTATTATAATATTTGTTGTTGAAAAGCTACCTATGTCATCTGTTGTTGAATTTTTGTATAAGTATTCTATATTTCAACAGTTTAGTGATGTATTTACTCCGATAATGACGAAGGGCCAAATGCTTACAGCTCTTATCGTTGGTACTGTTTCCTTAATTTTCATTGTTTTCTGTGGTATTTTTATATTTAATCGAAAAGAAATCAAATAAAAAAGGCGGGTGGGAGCAGTGATTTTTATTGTTATAACGTTAGTTATCATTACTTTTATTGCACTCACTCGGCTTTTTTCTTTTAAAAATGAAGTGAGAAAGATCGTGAAACAGTTACAATTGTATAACAATCGTAAAACAAATAAAAAAATTGATATTACACTCATTGATCAAGATATTGAACATTTAGGAGTCGAAGTCAATCGTTTAATTGACTTGTATGTAATGGAAAATCGAAAAAGGGTCCTTTTTGAAAAAGAACAACGGCAAACAGTGGCAAATATGTCTCATGATTTGCGTACACCTCTTACATCTATTATTGGTTATATTCAGATCGCAAATAATGAAAATCTGTCAGAAGTCGAAAAAGAAGAATTGTTGGCTACTGCATTTGACCGTGCAAAAAGATTGGAACGTTTATTGAATGATTTTTTTGAACTGAGTGTTCTAGAGTCCACTGATTACGAGTTAAAATTACAACGAATAAACTTGACTAAATTATTGACAGAAGTATTGGTAAGTTTTTATGATCGTTTTCAGGAAAAAAGATTGGAACCAACAATTGAAGGCTTAGAGAACAATGTCACTATTTTTGCTGATCATTCAGCTGTTACACGTGTAATTGAAAATTTACTTTCTAATACGTTAAAGCACGCTGATGGGAATATCATGATCAGGCTAGAAGAACAAAATGGTGTTGCAAGTCTAATGATTACCAATGATGCTCTTTCGTTAACGGAACAAGATGTTCAGCATATGTTTGATCGTTTTTATATGGCTGACCAATCTCGTTCTGGGAAAAGCACTGGCTTGGGTTTATCGATTGTAAAAAGTTTAATGGAAAAAATGAACGGCTCTATTTCTAGCAAATTAAATGATGGTCAGTTGTCAATCATTTGTGAGTGGAAAACGGTAAAGAAATGAATCGATTGTAAATAGGTATTTCTAAAGTATTCAACGGAATAAAGAAATTAAGAAGAGGCATTTATACATCGTTACGATGTTTTGAATGTCTCCTTTTTTTATTTTTTTTTTATGTTTTGTCACATGGGGTATATAAAAATATGATAGAGTTAATTAGGGAGACGAATTATATAAAAAAATGTAATTATTGACCGATAACAGTACATGGAAATATACGTTCTTATATGTCTAGGGTTAATTTTGTAATATATGTGAAATCCATCATTTATCATTGTCATGAAGTTTTATTGACTTTATAATATATTAATGTTTTCTAGTAAACTTAAATTTTTAAAAATTACTAAAAATCATGACAATAATGATTGACTATGTAAGAATTAATTAAAAAGTTTATTATGTTAAAAATTCACTTTGTGGGGTGAAAAAATGATTAGAAATATTCCATTGTTACAAGAAGAAAAACGTTCTACAATTATATTTTTATTGTTATTTTATATCGTATATTTTGCTTATGATATTATATATTATAATTATTTACCTTTATTACCATGGTCAGATAGGACAGTTGATAATCAAATTTGGCATGTGTTAAACCTTCTTAAATATATTTATTTCATTATTCTTATTCCAATCTTCATCTACAATATAAAAAAGGAAAAGCCTGAGAAGATAAAATACGTTTTAATTGCGAGTTATGTCATATTAAATATACTTATAGAGTTTCTATATTATGTAGATACGCCTAATACATATAATAGTGGGAATCTAGTTGAACTTGTCATTATATTATTCTCGCCCATTTTTGTGAATAAACGATTCACTCTTTTTGTCGTGACTGGTGTAATCTTTAAACATGCGTTTATGGGAATTATTTTAAAAGATATTTTAGTTATTTTCCCGATTATGATCTATATAGTTGTTTCATTTATCGCTTTTATATTGCTCCATCGTTTTTTAAAATATATAAATGCTATTAAAATATCCCATGATGAACAAATGCAAGGAATTGTGAAAGGATTTATTTCTACTTTAGAATTGAAAGATCCGTATACACGAGGACATAGTGAACGGGTTGCTCTCTATGCTGTGAATTTAGCGAAGGCAACCGGTAAATTTACGGAAGATGAGTTACGTAATTTTTATTACGCATGTCTGTTACATGATATTGGAAAGGTTAATATACCAGATGCGATTTTAACAAAGCCTGGAAGATTGACCGACGAAGAATATGAAATTATTAAAACCCACCCAGTAGTAGGTGCGGAAGCATTGCGAGGAGTTCAAGGAATTGATGAAAATATTGATGTTATTTTATATCATCATGAAAGATGGGATGGAAAAGGTTATCCAGAAGGGCTTGTTGGTAAACAGACTCCATTTCTTGCGCGAATTACAGCCATTGCCGATGCCTTCGATGCGATGACTTCATCCAGATCTTACCGGGCAGCACTTCCATTTGAAGAAGCCTATAACCGGATTATGGCTGGAAAAGGAAGTCAGTTTGACCCACATTTAGTCGATATTTTTGACAAAGTATTTCCTGAATGGGTGAAAATAGCTAAAGAAAAATCGAAATAGGAATTTTAGACTACTATATCAACCTTCTTTTGGTTGAATATCATATTTTTTTTACAATGATGGAAAAAATTACAAATTTTAATAGAAAAAATAGGTATTATTGATTATACTTGTATTGGGCTATAATACCATTTCTATGCATGGATTATACTTTAGTCCTATTTTGAACAGTTTTCAATCTTTAATTCAATTTCACTATCATAAAAATTGTTTAAAAGGAGGGAATTTCAATGAAAGCACTTATAGCTATCGCATGCTGGTGGTGTTTCTTCTTCTAAAATACGTAGAGAAAGGGACAGTAGTATCCGCATAGTTATACATTGTTACTGTCCCCTCTTCTTCCTTTTAAGCAACAGAGCTTTTAACTTGTCAATTTCCATAAAGCATTGTAAACCTATCGGTAGAAATTTGTGATAAATTATCGTAAGTTTTTTTACTGCTCCAGTTCTATTTCTTCATTTTTAAACGTTTTTTGCGTACTTTCCTCATTTTAAATAATGCGAAGAAATTTATACAAGCACAAAATAAGAAAAAAGGTCGTTTTTAGTAAGAACAACTTAGGACAATGCCTTTCTTGATTCATTTTAAAACGGAATGAAGTCTTTCGAATAAAAATGAGCTGTTGTGTCAACAGCTCATTTTTTATAGGCGGAAATGCTAGTACAAACTTCTACAATTTTCTGGTACTTGGAATGGATTTTCTTTATTAATCCTATCATAAAACATGATGCCCTCTAAATGATCGTATTCATGTTGGAATACAATGGCAGCATATCCTTTCAATTTAAGGATAACTTCTTCTCCCTCTAAATTATAAGCTTTTATTTTAATTCGTTCGTATCTTGGTGTAAAACCTTGTACCTCACGATCAACAGACAGACAACCTTCAGCCGGTGGTAAATAAATCATCGAAACAGAGTGACTGATGATTTTTGGATTAATGACATAATGCTCAAAAAGTTTGCCCTGATCATCGGTGAAATACGTAACGAACATGCGCTTATTTAATCCTATTTGGTTTGCAGATAATCCTACACCACTACGTAATTTATATTTCTTTGACATTTCTGGGTCTTGACTATTTTTCAAGAAGTTCATCATACAAATTAACGTTTCTTTGTCTTCGTCAGATAACGGTAATGTTACTTCTTTTGTTGGTTGGTGAAGTATAGGATTACCTTCTCTGACAATATCATCCATCGTTATAATGTAATCTTTTTTAAATTTACTCATAAATAAACAACTCATCTACCTTTACTTGTAATATTTTTGATAATTTAAAAGCTAATTGAAGTGTTGGATCATATTTATCATTTTCAATTGCATTGATCGTTTGTCTAGCAACGCCACACACTTTGGCAAGTTGCTCTTGGGTTAGTCCCTTTTTCCTGCGAATTTCTTTTATTTTATTTTTCAACATATTCACCTATGTCAAAGATATTGGACATTTTTATTATAGCAATAATGTAATATGTGTCAATAACTTTGATTTTCATAACCTTTTTATACTTTATTTTTGATTTCGCACAAGAATTGCGGAAATCGCACATAATTTTAGTTTTTCGCACAGAAAATGAGAAAACCGCACGAAATTTTTGATTTTCGCACACAAATTAGAAAAATCGCACATGATTTTTTGATTTTCGCACAAAAATCAGGGTAACCGTACGTAATTATTCCCTTCCATAATAAAAAAATCAATATGAACAACTCTTTTTTGATAAATAAAGCTAATTTTTTCTTATTTTGTTGTCGTTAAATTAAAAAAAGATGATCTTTATTGAATTCCTTATAAAAGGAAAGGTTTGATGTATAATATATGCAACTAAAATTAACAAAATACGTTGGCGTTGGTTGGTGTAAACGTTAGCTGTTACAAGGTATGATAAATATAGGAGGTATGAAAAGTATGAAAAATAATATTGCTGCAAACCTTCGATATTTAAGAAATAAAAATCAAATGTCCCAAGAAGAAGTAGCAGAGAAAATCGGTGTATCGCGACAATCGGTTGCCAAATGGGAGAATGGTGAATCGTTGCCTGACATTATTAAATGTGATGCATTAGCAGATCTTTATGATGTTTCCTTAAACGATTTAGTTCGTTATGACAGTGATAAAGAAGGGATTCCTATCCCACCGAGAAATAAGCATATTTTTGGTGTCGTCAGTCTCGGTGAAAGAGGACAAATTTCATTGCCGAAAAAAGCTCGGGAAACTTTAAATTTGAAACCAGGTGACACACTAATTGTTTTAGGAGATACGAGTCCTGAAACGCCAGGGATCGCTTTAATTGAGAGTCAAACTTTCCTACGAATGACAGGACAAACAGTAGATAAATTTTTTAAAACGAAAGGTGGATGATTTAATGCATGTTTTATCTGTAAAGGGTTTGTCAAAACGATATCCTAACTTTACTTTACAAAATATTACTTTTTCAATTAAACCAGGAAGAATTATGGGATTAATTGGAAAAAATGGCGCAGGAAAAAGTACGACTTTAAAATCCATGTTAAATTTAGTTCATCCTGATGAAGGGACCATTCAAATGTTCGGAAAAGATTTTAAACAAAATGAAGAAAGTTGTAAGCAAGATTTGGGTGTCGTTTTAGGTGGGATTGATTTTTACAATCATAAAAAATTAAAAGATATTGCTAAAGTAACGAAGCGCTTTTATAAAAATTGGGATGAAGCTGCTTTTCAAAAGTATTTACAAACTTTCTCCTTAGATCCTAATAAAAAAGTGAAAGAGTTGTCGACAGGAATGAAAGTGAAGTTTATGATCGCGATTGCTTTATCCCATAGGGCGAAGCTGCTCATTTTAGATGAGCCAACGAGTGGACTTGATCCTGTATCTCGTGATGAATTACTAGCATTATTTCGCCAGTTAGTGAAAGGTGGCGAACGCAGTATTTTGTTTTCAACTCATATTACTTCGGATTTGGAAAAATGTGCCGATGACATTACGTATATTAAAGATGGAAAACTCCTTAAAAGTGCTGAGAAATCAGTGTTCATCAACTCCTTTCAACATTTAAAAGAACCCGGAGAAACAGGTGCGTTGTCTCTAGAAGAAATCATGATTCGCACAGAAAGGAGAGCGTACGATGTTTAATCTTTTATATAAAGAACTTCGTTTGGCAGCCCATCCGAATTTGTTTATTTTTACCGCATTAGGTGTGTTAGTAATTGTTCCGGCTTATCCGTATGGAATGGTATTTTTATTCGGTTGTCTTGCTCCATTTATCACATTTATGTATGGACGGGAAACAAATGATATACATTATACAGCTTTACTACCTGTAAAAAAAAGTGACACAGTAAAAGCAAAATTTTTGCTCGTCATTTTAGCACAAATTACCCAGTTAATGATTTCATTACCTTTCGCCGTTTTAAGATTGTATGTATTACCGGAGGGAAATCCGGCTGGTATTGAAGCAAATGTTGCTTATTATGGTTTTGGTTTCATCACATATGCTATATTTAATTATATTTTTCTAACGTACTTCTTTAAATCAGCGCATAAGGTAGGGAATGCCTTCATTCTCGCGATTATTCCTGCCAGTTTAGTGGTATTATTAATGGAAGTGATCGTCCATTTCCCAGGATTTGTTTGGCTTGATCGTGTAGAACCAAGTTTCTTGGTTCGCCAGTTGCCCATTCTTTTTGTCGGAATAGTTATTTATATTGTTTCCATTTTTGCAGCTTTCAAAGTATCTGTGAGACGGTTTGAACGGGTAGATCTGTAATAAAGGGAACAGAGCTTTTCATTATTAAAATAAAATATGCCATCTTTAATAAGAATGGGAGAAATCCTGTTCTTTTTTGTTTTAAAGATGCAAATGAGTTTTTATCTTTCCATTTTTTATTTAATTTATATGATTTTTGTCAAATATCCTTTCCAAAAGTTAGTAATGCATGTTAATCGGATGATATAAATGAAAAAAATTGATATTATTAAGTAGTAATAATTTTAAATTATACAAGGTGGTCTGTTTGCCATCATTTGAAGACATAACTAAATTGAATGAAAAGAGGTTTTCGCATATGTCTCTCATTGATACAAAGACAAAAATAATTGAAAAATTTCCTCATATTTTTGAAGGGGATGCAAATAAAGTAGAGCAAGCAGAGAAAATTATGGAAGCTCTACGCCAACTCATAGCATTATGTGGTGATGATCCAAACCGCGATGGGTTATTAGAAACACCTCAACGGGTGTTGAAAGCTTTCCTTGAATACACAGAAGGATATCAAGAAGACCCGAAAGAACATTTAAAAAAGGTATTTGATGTGAAGCATCGCGAATTAGTTCTTGTGAAGGATATAGAATTTTACTCGATTTGTGAACACCATTTTGCACCTTTCTTCGGCGTTGCTCATGTCGGTTACATTCCTAATGAGAAAATTACAGGACTTTCGAAGATTGCTAGAATGGTAGATGGATATGCTAAACGTTTTCAAGTGCAAGAGAATCTAACAAATCAAATTGCGGATGCAGTGGAAGAAATTTTGGAACCTCAAGGAACCATGGTTGTTGTTGAAGCAAAACACATGTGCATGTGTGGTCGTGGAATAAAGAAAACGGACGCGAAAACAACAACAACGGCAGTAAGAGGAGTGTTTGCAGATCGTTCCGATTCTCGAATGGAATTTTTAACATTATTAAATCGTTAGTCGAAATCCAAAAGAGGGTGGGTGAGTGATGTGAGACATGCAGTTGTTACTGCAGGGTCGAAAGGTCTTGGTAAAAAAGTGACTGAACAATTGCTGCAAAAAGGTTGTTCGGTAACGGTAAATTTCCGTAGTGACCTGTCTCGAGTAAATGAACTAAAAGAAGAATGGAAAAAGTATGCAGACCGTCTTCAGTTTGTTCAAGGAGATGTGACGCAAAAAGAAGATATAAAAAATATTTTCACCCAGGCAATGAAAAGATTTGGTCGTATTGATTATTTAATTAATAATGCGGGTCCGTATATTTCTGAACGGAAAAAATTAGTTGATTACACGGATAAAGAATGGTATGAAATGATCGAAGGAAATTTAAGTTCCGTATACCATTTTTTAAAATTAGTTATCCCAGTCATGCGTAAACAAAAGTTTGGTCGAATTATTACGTATGGTTTTCATGAGGCAGAGCATGCACCAGGATGGGTGTATCGCTCTGCTTATGGAGCTGCAAAGGTTGGACTTGTTTCACTCACGAAAACAGTAGCTTTAGAAGAAGCCGAACATGGTATAACGGTTAATATGGTTTCACCTGGAGATATCGTTGGTGAAATGAAAGAGTTAAGTATTGCAGAAACACGTGATATCGCTGATTCTAATACACCAATAGGTCGACCTGGTAGTGGAGAAGATATCGCAAGAGTGATTGATTTTTTATGTGATGAGGATTCTGATATGATTACAGGAAGTGTCATATCCATTGCTGGTGGAGTTGACGTTGTTAATAAATTCCGTCAGTATCACCCTTCAGAAAATTAATTATAAATGGCGATAGTTAAAGTAAAACCTTATTCAATTCGAATAAGGTTTTACTTTTGTTATTAAGAAACATGAAAGCATTTGATAAATAAAGTTATCATCAAGGATGAATTGCTTGAATTTAGTTATCAATAAGAAAGAATTTTCTAAAAAATTAGTAAAAAATAACTAAAAAAATAAGAAGGAGTCCCTATTAATCTTTTTTGAATTTTCTATATAATACAGTTATGTATAATACAGTTATTGGCATTTATTTTCTAGTATCGACATAGAGGGTGGGCGGAATGATTGAGAGAATTCAATAAATAATTATGAATGGAAAGGGAGATTGCAAAGTGGGGAAAAGAAAAAGTTTATACGGTAAAATTAAAGGAACAGTTGCTGCTACAATTCTTGCAATTAGTGTAGTAGGAGGTAGTATAATACCTGCTCAGGCTTGGGTAAATCCAGGTTATCATTACCAGTATCCTACTGAAGGTGGTACCTGGAGATATGGTTTTGTTAACGCAGGATTACGTTCTGAGTATTATCATCCTTCTAAAGTTCATGGATCTACAGTACGAAAATTAATTGATGGTAAAATTGAAAAAGAGAATAGAAGTTTA
>SMEZ01000042.1_pt1 | contig 26026 bp, 23 predicted proteins | sample 2456351 | NCBI WGS metagenome assembly SMEZ01 (sample SAMN10132605, study PRJNA489261) | soil metagenome | isolation source: day120 antibiotic-loamy sand soil ammended with composted manure from dairy... | place: USA | collected 2015-04-01 | reverse complement strand
GGGACGGCGTTGCGGTTCACCGTGATGCCGATGTCGTGCAGCCGGTCCTCGGCCTGCTTGCCGTCCAGTTCCGAGTTCACAAGATCCACGAGCACCAGGTGCACGTCGGTGCCCCCGGTGAGTACCCGTACTCCCGCGGAGGCGCAGTCGGACGCCGACAACCGCTCGGCGAGGATCTTCGCGCCCTCGAGCACCCGCTGCTGCCGCTCCCGGAACTCCTCGCTGGCGGCGATCTTCAGCGCCACGGCCTTGGCCGCGATGACGTGCTCCAACGGCCCACCCTGCTGCCCCGGGAACACCGCCGAATTGATCTTCTTGGCGTACTCCTGCTTCGACAGGATGATGCCGCCGCGTGGTCCGCCCAACGTCTTGTGCGTGGTGGTGGTCACGACGTCGGCGTACGGCACGGGGTTCGGGTGCAGCCCGGCCGCCACGAGACCGGCGAAGTGGGCCATGTCCACCATGAGCTTGGCGCCCACCGAGTCGGCGATGCGTCGGAACTCGGCGAAATCGAGCTGCCGGGGATACGCCGACCAACCCGCGATGATCAGTTTGGGCTTGTGTTCGGTGGCCAGCCGCTCGACCTCGGCCATGTCGATCCGGCCGGTCTCCCGGTCGACGTGGTAGGCGACCACGTTGTAGAGCCTGCCGGAGAAGTTGATCTTCATGCCGTGGGTGAGGTGTCCACCGTGGGCCAGGTCGAGTCCCAGGATGGTGTCACCGGGCTCCAACAGGGCCGTCATGGCGGCGGCGTTGGCCTGCGCACCGGAATGCGGCTGCACGTTCGCATGCTCAGCGCCGAACAGGGCCTTGGCTCGCTCGATGGCAAGGGTTTCGATGACATCGACGTGTTCGCAGCCGCCGTAGTAGCGCCGTCCCGGGTAACCCTCGGCGTACTTGTTGGTGAGCACCGAGCCCTGCGCCTCGAGGACGCCGACAGGCGCGAAGTTCTCGGACGCGATCATCTCCAGCGTCGACTGCTGTCGGTTCAGCTCGGCCGCCACCGCCTCAGCGACCTCCGGGTCCACGGCGGCTAGGTCGGCGTCGAACGAGTTCATGTCAGCCCTCCTGAATCAGTGCGGCATAGGCGTCGGCGTCCAGCAGGTCCGGCACCGACTCGGCACGGACCTTGAACAACCAACCCGCGTCGTAGGGATCGGAGTTGACGGTCTCAGGCGAGTCCACGACGGACTCGTTGAGCTCGACGACCTCCCCGGTCACCGGCGAGTACAACTCGCTGACGGACTTGGTCGACTCGATCTCGCCGCACACCTCACCCGCTGTGACGTTACTACCTGCCTCAGGAAGCTGGACGAACACCACGTCGCCGAGTGAGTCAGCAGCGAAGGCGGTGACACCGACCGTCACCACACCGTCGCCATCGGTGCGCACCCATTCGTGTTCACGGCTGTAGCGGAGGTCCTCAGGAATGTTCGTCGACAACGGTTCTCAGCCTTTCGAAGTGGAGGGACGGTGGTAGAAGGGCAGGGACACGACCTCGACCGGGGTGGAACGACCCCGGATGTCCACGAGGAGAGCGGTACCGGGCTCGGCGACCTCGGGCGTGACATAGGCCATCGCGATCGGATAACCGAGTGTGGGAGAAAGCACACCACTGGTGATCTCACCGACAACACGGTCACCGTCGAGGACACGATAGGAGTGTCGGGGCGCACGGCGTCCCTCGCCACGCAACCCGACCAACACTTTCTCCGGCTCACGCTTGTCCTCCAACGCGGAGCGGCCGACGAAATCACCCGGCTTGTCGAATTTCACCGTCCGACCGAGCCCCGCGTGGAAAGGCGTGAGTTCGCTGCTCAACTCGTTGCCGTAGAGCGGCATGCCGGCTTCGAGCCGCAACGTGTCACGGCACGCCAAACCCGCCGGAAGGAGTCCGTGCGAAGCACCCGCCTCGGTGATGCGCCGCCAGACCGACACCGCGGAGTCGGCGTCGAGGAACAACTCGAAGCCGTCCTCGCCGGTGTAGCCGGTACGGGCGAGCAGGATCTCGGCGCCGTCGACGGTGGCGGGCATGCTCGCGAAGTACCGCAGAGAGTCCAGTTCGGCCCCGGTCACCTGTTCCACGATCGCGGCGGAGGCGGGTCCCTGCACCGCGATCAACGCGGTCTGCGGACTCACATCGGTGACCTCGGCGTCGAACGTCGCGGCGCGTTCTCGCAGCGCCTCGACCACGACGGCGGTGTTCCCCGCGTTGGCGACGACGAGATAACGCCGCTCGGACAGCCGGTACACGACGAGATCGTCGAGCACCCCACCGTCGGCGGCGCAAAGCAGCGTGTAGCGAGCGCGCCCGACCTTGAGCGCGGACAGGTTCCCGACCAGCGCGTAGTCCAGCGCCTGGGCCGCCTCGGCACCGGTCACCTCGATCTCACCCATGTGGGACAGGGCGAACTGGCCCGCCGCCTCGCGCACCGCGCGATGCTCCGCCAGATCACTGGAGTACCGCACGGGCATCGACCAACCGGCGAAGTCGGTGAACGACGCGCCGTGCTCGACGTGGACGTCGTGGAGTGGGGTCGTTTTCAAGGACGGCTTCGTCACGACGAGGCACCTGCGCTTTCGTAGGAGGAGACAGGCGGGCAGGAACAGACCAGGTTGCGGTCACCGTAGGCGCTTTCGACCCGCCGCACCGGCGACCAGTACTTGCCCTGCGGTGTGGTCCGGCCGGGGTACACGGCGGTGCGCCGGTCGTACGGCAGCGACCACTCCCCGGTGAGCTGTTCGGCGGTGTGCGGCGCGTTGCGCAGCGGGCTGTCCTCCACGGACCACGTCCCGGCGGCGACCTCGTCGATCTCCCGACGGATGGCGATCATCGCCTCGCAGAACCGGTCGAGTTCGGCGAGGTCCTCGCTCTCGGTGGGTTCGACCATGAGCGTGCCCGCCACCGGGAACGACATGGTGGGGGCGTGGAAGCCGTAGTCGATGAGCCGCTTGGCCACGTCCTCCACGGTGACGCCGGTCTGTTTGGTCAACTCGCGCAGGTCGAGGATGCACTCGTGCGCGACGAGTCCGTTCTGGCCGGTGTAGAGCACCGGATAGTGCGGGGCGAGCCGCGCCGCGACGTAGTTGGCGTTCAGCACCGCGACCTTGGTGGCCTCGGTGAGCCCGGCCGAGCCCATCATGCGCACGTACGCCCAGGAGATCGGCAGGATCGACGCCGAGCCGAACGGAGCCGCCGCGATCGGACCGATCCCCGTCTCCGGCCCCGCGTCCGGGACCAGCGGGTGGTTCGGCAGGTAGGGGGCCAGGTGGGCGCGCGCCGCGACCGGGCCCACCCCGGGCCCGCCACCGCCGTGGGGGATGCAGAACGTCTTGTGCAGGTTGAGGTGCGAGACGTCGCCACCGAACTCGCCCGGTTTGGCGATCCCGAGCAGCGCGTTGAGGTTGGCGCCGTCGACGTAGACCTGCCCACCCGCCTCGTGCACGATCTCGGCCAGTTCGGCGATCCCGGTCTCGTACACGCCGTGCGTGGACGGATAGGTGACCATGATGGCGGCGAGGGTGTCGCGATGGGCGTCGACCTTCTTGCGCAGATCGTCGAGGTCCACGTCACCGTTGGAGGTGCACGCGACCACCACGACCCGCATTCCGGCGAGCACGGCGGAGGCGGCGTTGGTGCCGTGCGCCGACGACGGGATCAGGCACACGTCCCGTTCGGGTTGTCCGTTGGCCCGGTGATAGGCCCGGATGGCCAACAACCCCGCCAACTCGCCCTGACTGCCCGCGTTGGGTTGCAGCGACACGCTGTCGTAGCCGGTGACCTCCGCCAGCCAGCGGGACAACTGGTCGATGAGTTCCCGATAGCCTGCGGCGTCCTCGGCGGGCGCGAACGGGTGGATGTTCGTGAACTCGGGCCACGTGATGGGTTCCATCTCCGTGGTGGCGTTGAGCTTCATGGTGCACGACCCGAGCGGGATCATGCCCCGGTCGAGGGCGTAGTCGAAGTCGGCGAGCTTGCGCAGGTACCGCAGCATCGCCGTCTCCGACCGGTAGGTGTGGAACACCTCGTGGGTGAGGTACTCGCTCGTCCGCTGCAACCCCTCGGGCAGGGCGGACCGGATCCGGGACTCGGATGTGGCCTCGATCCCGAACGCGCCGAGCACCGCGTCCACCACCTCCGGCGTGGTCACCTCGTCACACGCCACCCGCACGTGGTCGGCGTCGACCCTGCCGAGGTTGATGCCCGCGTCCCGCGCGGCGGCCAGCACCGCGTCGGCGCGTCCCGGCACGCGGGCCAGCACGGTGTCGAAGAAGTGCTCGTGCACCACGTCGACGCCCCCGGCCCGCAACGCGGCGGCCAACGTGGTGGCGTGTCCGTGCACGCGCTCGGCGATTCCGCGGAGTCCGTCGGGGCCGTGGTACACGGCGTACATCGCCGCCATCACCGCCAACAGCACCTGGGCCGTGCAGATGTTGCTGGTGGCCTTCTCCCGGCGGATGTGCTGTTCCCGGGTCTGCAGCGCGAGTCGATACGCGGGCGCGCCCGCCGCGTCGATGGAGACACCGACGAGCCTGCCCGGCAACGAACGCTCCAGCCCCGACCGCACGGCGAGGTATCCCGCGTGCGGGCCGCCGTAGCCCAGCGGTACCCCGAATCGTTGGGTGGTGCCCGCGGCGACGTCGGCCCCGAACTCACCGGGTGGGGTGAGCAGGGTGAGGGCGAGCAGGTCGGCCGCCATGCAGTACAGCGCCTTGGCGGCCTTCGCCGCCTCACCGATCCGGTGGTAGAAGTCCGGCTGTCGCAGCACGCCCGACACACCCGGGTACTGCACGACGACGCCGAAGAACTCCTCCGGCAGCCCCCGCGACAGGTCCCGGACGTCGACGTCGATGCCCACCTGCTGGGCACGTGTCCGCACCACCGCGATGGTCTGCGGCAGGCATTCGGCGTCCACCACGAGCGTGCGCGAGGTCGCCTTGGACACCCGGCGCATGAGCATCATGGCCTCCGCGACGGCGGTGCCCTCGTCGAGCAGGGACGCGTTCGCCGTGGTCAGCCCGGTGAGGTCGGAGACCATCGTCTGGAAGTTCAGCAACGCCTCCAACCGCCCCTGTGAGATCTCCGGCTGGTACGGCGTGTACGCGGTGTACCAGGCCGGGTTCTCCAGCACGTTGCGGCGGATCACGGCGGGGGTGACGGTGTCGTAGTAGCCGAGGCCGATCATCTGGGTCATGGGCCGGTTCTTCCGGGCCAATTCCCGCAGTTCGGCGATGGCCTGACGCTCGGACACCGGAGGGGGAAGCCGCAGCTCGTCCTGACTGCGGATGGCACTGGGCACGGCGGCCGCGACGAGCGCGTCCAGACTGTCGAACCCGCACTCGGCCACCATCTTGGCCTGCTCGGAAGGCCTCGGGCCGATGTGTCGGGCCGCGAAGGACGCCGAGAAGGACGTCGCCGTCGGTTCAGTGGGGTTGGAGGAGGCGGACGATGCGGATGACACGGACATGGGAGCTCCTTCTCACTGTGACCGAGGCATACCCGCCCCGTACTCGGAACTCCCCCTCTGTCATGGGCACCTGAGAGTTTCACCGCGCGTGACGCACGGCTTACACCTTGGGTGAGGCTCGTCGCCTGCTTTCCAGAGTGGCCTCGCCGAAAGCGGTGGCTGTACCTGAGAGATTGTGGGGAATTTGCTCCTTCGGTGCCCCGTCGAGTTCACGGGGACTCTCCCGCTTCGGCTCCATCGGCCGCGATATCCGATTGTGCGGTTCAGTTGTCTCGGTTGCCGGCTTCCGACGTTACCCACCGACCCGTGTCGAGTCCACCACACTTCGCCAACGGTGATGAAAGCCGCGAGACTGTTGACGCGCACTACTCGGTGTGGCCAGGCTATTACGCCCGCAACGGCACGACGGTCAACGTGGCACCGCTGTCGCGGATTCGTCGCTGTTCGGCGACCGGAAGACCCTCGTCCACCAACACCAGGTCGAAATCGGTCAGCGGCGCCAAGGCGTAGAGGCCCTGGCGGGTGAACTTGGTGTGGTCGACCATCAGGACACGTCGCGAGGCCGACGTCATCATCGCGCGTTTGACCTGCACGGTGGCCTGCGAATGGTGGTAGCAACGGTTGCGCGCGATGGCCGTGGTGGACATGAACAGGGTGTCGGCCCTGACCTTGGCCACCCCCTCGGCCGTGTAGAGCCCGAGAAAGGCGTCGTAGGCGGGGAAGTACTCGCCACCGAGCGCGATCAGCGTGATCCCGGGGACCCCCGCCAACATCGTCATCACGGGTTGGAAGTAGGTGATGACGGTCAACGGCGCGCGCTCGGCGAACCGTTCGGCGAGGTACAGGCAGGTGGTGCTCTCATCGAGCATCACCGTGTCACCCGGGCGGACGAGGCTCGCGGCAGCGCGGGCCAACGCCCGTTTCGCGGGGGCCATCGCCGCTTTGCGTTGGGCGATGTCACCGTGGAACGTCGTCGACGGCACCGACGTCGCGCCTCCGCGTACCCGCGCCAGCCACCCCTGGGCCTGAAGCGCGTCCAGGTCTCGGTGGATGGTCATCACGCTCACACCGAATTCCTCGGCGAGGGCGGAGGCACGCACGAAACCGTCGGCGCGTACCCGTTCCCGGATGAGCGCACGCCGCTGCGCCCGGATCGCACTGTTCATACCGTCCTTGCCCCTCACGACCGGTACCGGCGACCGAGGACGGCCGCCGAAGCTGTGAAAAAATGTGAAGTCCTGGCCGGGCCAAGTGACTGACAAGCCACTCTACCAGGGAAAACAGCGGTCTTTACCGGACATATTTCACAGGGAAGCGCACAGAAACGCTGTGAGTTCGGCTCGCCGCCCTTGTCCGGGGTGGGGTTGCGGGTTGTGCTGGAGTCCCCCGAGACCGTTCGTACGAGGAGGCTGGATGTCGGCGATCGCGGTCGACGCCGGAACCTCGCTGATCAAGGCCGTCGTCTTCGACGAGTCCGGTCGCGAGGTCGCGGTGGCCCGGCACGCCACCGAAGTCCGCAGACCTCACCCCGGATGGGCCGAACAGGACATGACGGCGGTGTGGCGCGCGGTGGTCGCAGCGGTCAACGAGGTGCTCCCCAGCGCACCGGACGACGTCCGGTTCCTCGCGCTGACCGCGCAGGGTGACGGTTGTTGGCTGGTCGACGACCGCGGGGAACCGACGGGTCCCGCCGTGCTGTGGTCCGATGGACGAGCCGCCCCGCAGGTGGACGCCTGGCTGCGCGACGGAGTGGTGGAATCGGCGTTCCGGATCAACGGTTCGGTGGGCTTCGCGGGCCTGCCACACGCGGTGCTCACCTGGTTGCGTGCCCATGACCCGGAACGACTCGCCACCTCGGCCACCGCCCTGACCTGTGGCGGATGGCTTTTCTTTCGGCTCACCGGTGTGGTGGGTGTCGACCACTCCGACGCCTCGGTGCCACTGCTCGACCCTCGTTCCCGGACGTACTCGCCGGAGCTGTTGTCGCTGTTCGACCTCGAATGGGCGGAGCGTCTCCTGCCCCCCATCCTCGACGGCGCCGACCGATCGGCCCCCCTCACCGCACACGCGGCGGGCGAGCTGGGGCTTCCCGAGGGGACCCCGGTGGTGCTCGCCCCCTACGACGTGGCCGCCACGGCCCGTGGGACCGGCACCACCACGGCCGGGCAGGCGTGCACCATCCTCGGCACGACGCTGTGCACGAACGTGGTCCAGCCCGAAGTGGACACCTCGGGCTCCCCGGCCGGATTGACCCTCGTGCTCGACTCCGCTTCCGACCTGCTGCGGGCCTTCCCGACGCTCGCGGGCACCGAAGTGCTCGGCTGGGCGACCGAACTGCTCGATCTGCGGCACCCGAGCGAGCTCAGCGCACTGGCCGAACAGGCTCCGCCCGGAGCGGATGGGTTGACTTTCCTGCCCTATCTCTCCCCCGCCGGGGAACGCGTCCCCTTCCTCGACACCAAGGCCAGGGGGACGTTCTGGGGATTGAGCCTCGAACACGGCCGCGACGCCGTGGCCAGAGCCGTCTTCGAAGGCCTCACCATGGTGATCAAGGACTGTGTGCTGGCCGCGGACGTCGACGCCACGGAACTGCGGCTGTGTGGCGGCGGCACGAACAGCTCCCTCTGGTGCGAGATCATCGCCGATGTCGTCGGAGTTCCCGTGGTGCGTCCCGCCGACGCCGAAGCGGGGGCGAAGGGCGCTTTCCTCACCGGCCTCGTCGCCACCGGTGTCGAGCCGGACATCACCACCGCCGCTCGACGCTACGTCCACACTGAACGCACGTACGATCCCGATCCCGAGCGCGTGCAGCGCTATCACGAGGTCTACGCGCGGTTCCGCGACCTTCGGGGGATCTCCGCACGAGGCTGGCACCGCGACACGACCCAGTGACGAGGCAGGCGACAACAGGAAGACCCGGCATGGCACCCAGTACGGACAACACGATCAGCGCCCCCGTGTGGCTTGGTCTCGACGTCGGCACCCAGAGCGTGCGCTGTGTGGCGACCGACCACACCGGAACCACCGTCGCGAGCGGATCGCACCCCCTGCGCAGTGTTCGCGAAGGGCGGCGCCACGAGCAGGACCCCGACAAGTGGTGGTCCGCTCTGATCGCGGCGTGTTCACAAACCATGGAGGGCGTCGGCGCTCGGCCAGTGCGGGGGCTCGCGCTGTGCGCGACGTCGGGCACGATACTGCTCGCCGACGACCGGCTCGAACCCTTGACGCCGGGGCTGATGTACGACGACGCCCGCGCGGAGGACGAGGCACGACGGGCCGTCGAGGCGGGCGAGGAACTCTGGGGTCGCCTGGGCTATCGACCACAGGCGTCGTGGGCGTTGCCGAAACTGCTGTGGCTGCTCGAACATCACGCCGCGGCGGACACCGGCAGGCTGCTGCACCAGGCCGACTACCTCACGAGTCTGCTCGCCGGCCGCCGCACGGCGGCGGATTCCAGCCATGCCCTCAAGACCGGCTACGACCTCGACAACGAACGCTGGCCGGAGGACGTCCTCGCCGCGTTGCACGTGCCCGAGGCGGTGCTGCCCGAGGTGGTGCGACCGGGCACACCGATCGGCGAGGTCGGCCCCGAGGCCGCCGAGCTGACGGGCATCCCCGTGGGCACGCCGATCATCGCGGGGATGACCGACGGCTGCGCGTCGGTGCTGGGCTCGGGCACCCTCACGGTCGGCTCGTGGAACAGCGTCCTCGGCACCACCCTGGTGCTCAAGGGCGTCACCGACCTCAGGGTGCGCGACCCGCTCGGGGTCGTGTACTCCCACCGCGCTCCCGGCGGAAACTGGCTGCCGGGCGGCGCGTCCAGCGTGGGCGCCGGTGTCCTCAGTGAACTCTTCGCAGGGGCGGACCTCGACCGGCTCACGACGCTGGCCGCTGAACGTCCACAAAGCACTGTCGTCACCTATCCCCTGGTGTCCAAGGGAGAACGTTTCCCGTTCGTGGCGGCGGAGGCACACCGGTTCACCCTCGGCGAACCGGCCGACGACGTGGACGCCTACGCGGCGGTGCTGCGCGGTGTCGCGTTCGTGGAAAGGCTGTGCTTCGACTACCTCGACCTGCTCGGCGCCCCCACCGACGGCACGGTGACCACCACCGGCGGAGGCGCCCGCAACCGCTATTGGACCCGACTGCGGGCGACCGTCCTGGACCGCCCGATCAGCGTGCCCCGCGACGCCGATCCGGCCGCCGGCATGGCTTTGTTGGCACGGTCCCACGAGTCGTCTCTGGCGGAGGCCGCCCGCGACCTGGTGCGTGACGCCGAGGTCGTCGAGCCCGACCCAGCGGCTCGGGACGTCCTGACCGAGGGCTATCTGACGTTGGTCGAGGCCCTGCACGGCCGGGGATGGTTGCCCGATGAACTCGCGACGCACGCACGGAAACGGAGCGCACGATGACCGATCTGATCCTCGTCCGGCACGGGGAGACCATCTGGCACCACGACAACCGCTACACCGGCCGCAGTGACGTACCACTGACCGAGCGGGGCCATCGACAGGCGGAAGCCTTCGCCCGCTGGGCCGCCACATCCCCACCGCACGCGCTGTGGGTGTCACCGCTGAGCAGGGCACGGGACACCGCGGCCCCCATCGCGAAGGCCACCGGCCTGTCGATGCGGATCGACGAGCGGCTGGTGGAGCTCGACTTCGGCCGGGGGGAAGGGCTCACCGGGGCGGAGATGGACGAGGCGTTCCCCGAGGCCCGTAGGGCTTTCGTGGCCGATCCGGTGGCGAATCACCTGCCCGGCGGCGAGGATCCCGTTCACGCCGCGGAGCGAATGGCCGCCTGTGCCGCCGACATCGTGCGAGAACATCCCGACGAGACGGTGCTCGTGGTCGGTCACTCCACCGCGCACCGGTTGTTGTTGTGCCGACTGCTCGGACTTCCCTTGAGCTCCTATCGCCGGGTGTTCCCGGTGTTCCGGAACTGCGCCGTCACCACGGTCCGTTGGAACGGCACCGATCCCGCGGCGCTGATCGAGTACAACGTCCCACCCGACCACCGAGCCGTGGCCGCGTAGGGGTATTCCGTCTCGATCCCGCTTCCCCCACGGCTTTTGTAACCCGCGGCACGACCGCGCGGTCGGGTCCGTCCGCACCGCGCGGTCGGGTCCTGTGGTCACTTCGCCGTGGCGTACATCTTTTCGAAGTTGTCCCGGTACTGCTCGTACAACGAGCTCAGGTTGGTCTCGATCATCGCTTCGTCGTTGCGCCGCAACGAGGTGTGGTTGAAGTTCGGACTTCCGGTGAGTACCCAGCGGGCGTCGTCGTCACCGTCGACCTCACCCTCGACGATGAGGTACTTCGAGTGGATGCGGCCGGGCAGCGCGTCCGAGTCGTCGAGCGTACGCATCGCGATGTTCGGGTGTCCTGTCAGCGACTCGGACACCTCCTCGTCCATGAGCCCCCGCACGATGCGGACCCCGCAGCCCTGATCGGCCAGTTCCACAAGGCGTTCGGCGATCCCGATTCGGTAGGAATCCCATTCGGACATTCCGATTCGGATGGTGGTTCCGTCGGAGCAGCCGACCTTGGACAGGAAGTCGACGACGTGGTCACCCTCCGCCCTCGGGAAGAAATGCGCCCTCACCATGCCATCGCGCATGCCGGTGGTCACGGTGCGGTAGTAGTCGGGGTCCTGTCGATCGGTCGCCAGGTCCTGGAAGTAGGACGTGTACGCGTCGAACAACCGACGGTTGCCGACGATCGTGCTCGCATTGTTCCAGTACGTCGACGAGTTCAGGTCCGTGAAGTTCGCCGAGGATTGCACCACGACGTTCGACTGTCCGCCGGTGCGGGAGAACAGGTAGAACTTGTTGTGCTGTCCCTTGGTGCCGATGCAGGACGAGGTGTTGCCCTCGGGTGAGCGGTTACCGCACACGTGCAACCACGAATCCCGTGAGGGATCGGTGCCGATCTCGGCCCGCAATGCCTCCACGGCCGGGTTGTCGACCTGCCATCCGTCGAGCACGACCTGAACGTCGACCCCACGGCGATGGGCGGCGATCAGCTCCTCGACGAAGTCCGCGCCGGAGTCCCCGGAGATGACGAAGTGGGCCAACCGGATGGTCGATCCGGGTTCGGCCTGTTTCACCAGGGAGCAGATCTGCTGCACCACACCGGTCGCCTCCCCGGCAGCGGGATTGTTGAACACCGCTGTGGTCGTCACCGGCACAGTGGGTGCGTCGCGGCACGCTCTGCTCTCCTCGGGCGCCGCGGCGGCCGAGGCCGTGGGAACCGTGACGAAAGCCACGGCCGCCATAGCGGAAAGAAGCAGGGCTTTGAGTCTGACACGCATGCGCTCTCCTTCTCGATGACCATCGCGCCGGTTGCCGCCCCCCGACCGGAGCGCACGGATGTGACGATGTGCCCGCGACCGCGCCGGTCGTGTCCGTACGCGATGCCCACGACAGCGAGACACAACCAGACACGGTGGAACACGCGGAACCCGACGACGCGCTGGGCACGGAAGCCCCCGGGATGCCTCGAACCCCAAGAACCTCAGGAAACCAGCCACGTCGCCGAACCGACAGGAGTGAACGTTAACGGGAACGTTAACGCTAAATGCCCGATCGAGGGACGTCAAGCATCGATTTTTGTTACGCAAAGCCGTTGACTCCGCAACACGAGGGGGTTAACTTTCCCTCCAAGCAATCCAGTTAGCGCTCACGTGAACGTTCATCCTCACGCTGAGTTCCGCTCTGTTCTCAGGAGCTGAAAGCCTTGAGTTACTCCACCGAGACCGACCTGTCCGCTCAGTTGCGGCGGGCCATGCTCGACGCCGACCCGGCGTTGTCCCGCTACAACCCACTGCCCCGGATCCTGGTCTTCGACCAGTTCAACTCCGGCACCCACGGCTGGACGGAACTGATCGGCAACCACGACGGCAAGGGCGACCTCGACACCGTCGACGTCCACATGAAGGACTTCCGCCCTCCGCAGCTCAGTTCCTGCACGTTCTTCGACGTGGGAACGCACGGGGCCATGACCGGCACCTACGCGCTGAAGGTGGCCACCCGCCCCATCGCCGGACACACGGGCGTCGCGATCCGCAGGCTGACCATGGCCAAGAAGGGCCTCGTCCAGTTCGAGACGTACTTCACCTACAAAACGGAGGCCGCGTCGGAGGAGAACCAGGCCTGGAAACAGGCGGGCGCGGGCAAGTGGGACGCCAACATCCACCCGTCGGAACAACAGTTCGGCGCCTTCACCGTGGCCACGGACATCTGTGACAGGGACGGCGTCCGGTACCACAACGTGGTCCGCTACCAGAACACAGACTTGAACAACCAGTTCACACGGCGCTGGATGTACCCGGTGGTGCCGGAGCCGACACCACGGGAACACCTGGAGGGCAAGGTGAAACTCCCTCCCTACGCCGACTTCACCGCACCGAACCCCGAGGACTGGCGCGAGTTCACCGAACCGCAGTCGTTCTGCTACAACGAGGTGCCCACCAAGGTCAACTGGCACTACCTGCGCTGGCAGATCGACACCGAGGCGCAGCGCAACGTGGAACTGCAGGTCAACGACCAGGTCTACGACATGCGCGACGTGCCCGTTCCCGTGTACGAGGAACGCTACGACTCCCTCGGCAACCTGCTCAACTTCTATGTCAGCGTCCGCACCCACACCAACGTCCGGAACTTCCTGTTCCTGGACTCGGTTCTGATTTCGACGGATTGGTAGGTCTGAATGCGACAGTCCCAGACAGCGGTTCTCGAGCGCTACCGGGTCCTGGAAGGAGATTTCGCCACCGAACCGTACGAGGCGGGTTGGGCGAGCGAAGCACGCTGGTTCGTCCGGGTACTCGATGCCCGTCCCGGCACCAAGCTCGTCTTCACCACCCAGATCTCGCCCGACGGCCTGCACTGGTGTGACGCGGACGTTCCGGCACAGGTCGCCGACGGCGAAGGCCTGATCTCGTGGCCGGTGCGGGAGTTCGGGCAGTGGCTGCGAATCAAGGGGTCCGTGACAGGGGAAGAGGGATCGGCCAAGGTCTTGATCTACCTCACGCTCAAAGAATGAGCATTGGAGACACTCATGGCGACTGCGCACACCCGGCGTAGCTTCCTCAAGATCAGCAGTATGAGCCTCGCCGCCGCCTATCTGGCGTCATGCAGTTTCGGCGGCAGCCAACACGCCGCGGAAAAGGGGTTGCGGGCGGCGTTCAACCAGCCCATCAACGACCTCGATCCGCACGGACCGAGCAGCGTCGACGAGAGCACGCTGCTGGCCGGCAGGCTGATCTACGACACGCCACTCCAGCGTCGCGGCGACGAGCTGGTACCCAGCGTCGCGACGTCGTGGGAGCAAACCGACCCGAACACGTGGGTCCTGACGTTGCGTGACGACGTGACCTTCCACGATGGAAGTCCGTTGACCGCCTCCGACGTCAAGGCGTCACTGGAACGGGTGCGGGATGCGGGCACCGCGCAGTCGGCGCTGTGGTCGTCGGTCACCGACGTGGAGGTGCCCGACGACCACACGGTGCGGATCATCACCGATACGCCGCTGGGCACCATGCCGGTGAACCTCACCCTGTTGTTCATCCTGCCCGCGGACAAGATGAACGACGAGGGCTTCTTCCGCAAACCCATCGGCAGCGGTCCGTTCAAGGTCGAGTCGTTCACGCCGTCCTCCGTCCTCGAACTGTCGGCGACGGACTACTGGAACGGCCGGCCGAAGCTGAACACGGTGACACTGCCGTACATCCCGGAGACGTCCAGCCAGATCACGGCCCTGCGCACGGGCGAGTTGAGCGTGTTGTGGCCGGTGCCGTCGGACCAGATCCAGGAACTGGAAGGCACCGACGACATCACGTTGGAGACCGTACCCAGCTACGCGTACTACTTCATGTGGTTCAACTGTGGACGCGAACCGTTCACCGATCCACGCGTGCGCAGGGCGATGTGGAAGGCCGTGGACATCTCCACGATCGTGGAGAACTTGTTCCGGGAGGGTGCCGAACAGATGACGGCACCCATTCCGTCGACGGTGTTCGGCCACGCCCCGCAGGAGCCCTACCCCTACGACCCCGAAGCGGCGAAGCGGGAATTGGCCGAGGCCGGACTGGGCGACGGGTTCCGCACCTCCCTGATGTGGTTCAGCGACACGGGTCCGCTCGCCGACGGACTGGCCCAGACGATGATCTCCGACTGGGCCAAGATCGGCATCACGGTGGAACCGCACAACGTGGAGAAGGCCGAATGGCTCCGTCGACTCAACGCCAAGGAGTTCGACATGGAGCTGCAGATCAACACGGTCACCACCGGGGACGCGGACTTCACCCTGGGCAGGCTGTACGACTCGTCGGCCGACCGGATGGGATACGCCAATCCCGAACTGGATTCGATCCTCCGCCAGGCGCACTCGGACTCAGACCAACAGAAGCGTCGCGAACTGTATGCCAAGGCGTGCGAGATTATCTGGAACGACGCGGTCGGGATCTTCCCGGCCACATTGATCAGCACCTACGGCATGCGCAGCACGGTGAAGGGTTTCGAACCCGTTGCGAGCAATCAGCCGGATCTGCGCGATGTGACGCTCGAAGACTGAGGGAGAGTGCATGGGCGGGTCACGACGTGTGACGCTGAAGGACATCGCGGCCTCGCTTGGTGTGTCCGTGAACACGGTGTCACGCGCGCTGGCCGACAAGGACAGCGTCGGTGAGGACACGCGGGCTCGGATCAAGGCCGAGGCCCAGCGTCTGGGATACGTGCCCAACTCGATGGCGCGGTCCTTGGTGCTCGGGTCGGCGATGACGCTCGGCCTGGTGATCACCAACCCGTCGAACCCGTTCTACTCCCAGTTGATCAGCACCGTCGAACAGCGGGGGCGCGCCTGTGGCTACTCCCTGATGCTGCTCGTCACCGAGGAGAGCCCGGAGGCCGACCAGCGTGCGGCGGAGGCACTTCTGCGCTGGGGGGTCGACGGCGCACTCGTCGTGCCCGTGCAAAGCGACGGCCAGCACTGGGAACGCCTCAATGAGTCCGGTGTCCCGCTGGTTCTCCTCAACCGTGACTTCCCGGACCTCGCCTTGGACTTCGTGGGCGTCGACTACGAACACGGCGCCTACGAGGCCACCCGCCACCTCATCGAGGGTGGAGCGAAGTCGTTGTGCCTGATGGAGGAGGATCTACCGATCTCCCCCGTCGAACAGCGCACGGCCGGCTTCCGCCGGGCCCTGGCCGAGGCGGGCATCGAGCCCAGCCGGGACCCGGTGCTGTCAGTTCCTACTCGACGCAGGGAATCCCAGGCTCTGCCGTGGGAGCCCGCCGACGCCTACCGGTTGGCGCAGGACATCGTCGCCGGTGGCGACCTCCCAGACGCGATCATGGTCGGCAACGACTACTTCGCGCTCGGTGTCTACCGGGCGTTGAGTGAAGCCGGCCTTCGCGTCGGGGAGGACGTACTGGTCGGCGGCTTCGGTGACCATCCGTTCGCCGCCTACCTCACCCCCGCGCTCACCACAGTGCGGCTGCCGGTGGCCGAGATCGGCACCACCGCTGTCGACGTGCTGCTCAAACGCATCCAGGGCGGCACCGACCACCAGGCTGAGAAGCGCCACGAAAGGTGCGAACTGGCCGTGCGCGCTTCCAGCCGCGCCACCGTCAGAGCAAGCACTAGCGAGGACACAACGACGTGATCACCTACATCGCACGCCGACTAGGGCAGTCGGTGTTTCTCATCTTCGGCGCGATCACCATCGTGTTCTTGGTGCTCCGCGTCATCCCGGGTGACCCGGCAGCACTCATGTTGGGCAGCCAGGCCACCGAGGAAGAACTCGCCGCGGCACGGCAACAGCTGGGACTCGACGACCCGCTGTGGCAGCAGTACGTGCGTCACCTCGGCGAAGTGGTGACGCTCGACTTCGGTGAATCCTGGCGACTCGGCGGTGATGCGCTGGGCAACGTCCTGGACCGACTGCCCGCCACCGTGACACTCGCCGGATACGCACTGCTGTTCACCCTGCTGCTCGGTTTCCCGCTCGGTGTCTACGCCGCGCGGCACGAGGGCAAACTCGTCGACCGACTCGTCTCCTACCTGTCATTGGCGGGCCAGGCGCTGCCGTCGTTCTGGGTCGGCCTCATGCTGGTGCTCATCTTCGCCCGGATCTTGGGCGTCCTCCCGGGCACCGCGAACGGCACCCCGGCCTCGGTGATCCTGCCCGCGTTCACTCTGGCCCTGCCGTTTCTGGGTTGGCTCGCACGGTTGGTGCGCAACGGCACGTTGGAGGAACTGGGCAAGGAGTACGTCCGCACCGCGCGGTCCAAAGGCCTTTCGGAGCGGGTCGTCTTCAACGTTCACGTATTACGGAACACGCTGACGCCGGTGGTCACCGTACTCGGCCTGGTACTGGGTAACTTCATCGCCGACGCTGTGATCATCGAGCAGGTGTTCGCGTGGCCGGGCATCGGCACGCTGATGATCGACTCGATCATCCACCGCGACTACGCCGTGGCCGAAGCGGCGATCGTGCTCATCGCGGTGTTCTACATCCTCCTGAACCTGCTGGTGGACGTCCTGTACTTCTACCTCGATCCGAGAATCACCTTGGAGACCGTATGAGGTCCATGGCCGCCAAGATCGCGGGTGGAGTGCTGCTCCTCTTCGCGCTGCTCGCGGTGTTCGGGCCGCTCGTCGTGCCGTACGACAGCGTCAGCACCCGCGTCATCGATCGTCTGCTGCCGCCGGGCAGCACGCTCTCCGACGGCAGCGTCGCGCTGCTGGGTACCGATCAGAACGGCAGGGACGTGTTCGCCCAGTTCGTCGCCGGCGCCCGGATCTCACTGCTCGTGGCGATCACGGTGGTGGTCGTGGGCGGCTTGGTCGGACTGGTGCTGGGTCTGCTCGCCGGGTACTACGGCGGCTGGATCGACTCGATCATCTCCCGCATCGGTGACATCCAGCTGGCCTTCCCCAGCATCCTGCTGGCGATCCTGTTGGCCGGGGTACTGGGGCCCAGCCTGCTGAACGTCGTCATCGCGCTGGCCGTGACCAGGTGGGTGATCTTCGCGAGGGTGGTGCGTGGATCGGCGCTGGCGGCACGCAACAGGGAGTTCGTCGACTCGGCACGGGTACTGGGCGCCAGCGACCTGCGCATCATGACCCGCTACATCCTCCCGTCGTGTGTGCAGCCGTTGCTGGTGGCCGCGACGATGCAGGTGGGGCTGACCATGGTCGCCGAGGCGGCTCTGTCGTTCCTCGGTCTCGGTGTTCCCATCGACCAGGCGTCCTGGGGTTCGACCATCGCCAACGGTCGGGACTACCTCAGCTCCGCGTGGTGGATCGCCGCGGTGCCGGGCATCGCCCTGACCCTGGTGGTGATCTGCGTGGGCATCCTCGGCGACGCGGTACGCGATGACAGCGACCCGACGAAGACTCCGCAGTCCAGGAGGCTTCGCCGGGCCCGCAAGGTTCGGGAGACGACGGCGGTGGTCCGATGAGCAAGCTTCTGGAAGTGTCCGACCTGTCCGTCGCGTTCGGACAAACACATGCGGTACGGGGGGTGTCCTTCAGCCTGGAACAAGGACAGACCCTCGCGATCGTGGGCGAATCCGGCAGCGGTAAGAGTCTCAGCTCACTGGCGATACTCGGTCTGCTGCCACCACAGGCACGCGTCGTTTCGGGCAGCATCCGCTGGGACGGCCGTGAGCTGCTGAGCCTCGGCGACGACGAGTTACGGAAACTCCGCGGTGAGGAACTCGCCATCATCTTCCAAGACCCGCTCAGCGCGTTGAATCCGTCGCTGACCGTGGGCTACCAGATCGCGGAGATGTTCCGCCGCCGCCGTGGGGCCCGCCGGGAGGAGGCCCGGCGGCGGGCGATCGAGGCGATGACCGAGGTCGGCATCCCCGACGCGGCCCGCCGGGCCGAGAACTATCCACACGAGTTCTCCGGCGGGATGCGACAACGGGTGATGATCGCGATGGCACTGGCGTTGGAGCCCCGGCTGCTCATCGCCGACGAACCCACCACCGCGTTGGACGTGACGGTGCAGGCACAGATCCTGCGGCTGTTGCGGAAGCGGCAGGAAGCCGGCCTCTCGATGATCATCATCAGTCACGACCTCGGCGTGGTGGCCCGCACCGCGCAGCGGGTGGTGGTGATGTACGCGGGTAAGGCCGTGGAATCGGGCACCGTGGCCGAGTTGTACTCGAATCCCAGCCACCCGTACACGAAAGGCCTGCTGGCGGCGAGTCCCTCGGCTCGTGACACCGGACGCCAGATCCAACCGATCGACGGCTATCCGCCGGACATCACGGCGATGCCGAGCGGATGCGCGTTCCATCCGCGGTGTCCGTTCGCCCGCGAACGCTGTCGAACGGACGAACCCGAGCTGCGCATCGTCGCACCGGGCAGGACCAGTGCGTGTCATTTCGCGGAGGAGGTGCTCACTCATGGCGAAGCCGTCGGAAACACCCGTGCTTGAGCTCGTCGATCTGGTGGCCGGGTACCGGTCACGGCAGGGCCTGTTGGGGCGGCGACGGGACGTACACGCCGTGGCCGGGGTGTCCTTGTCGGTACACGCCGGGGAGACGGTGTGCCTGGTGGGCGAATCGGGCTGCGGTAAGTCCACAGTGGCCCGATCAGTCGTCGGCCTGTTGGAACCGTTGTCCGGGCAGGTGCGCTTCGACGGCCGTGACGTTCGAGAGCTGTCCCGCTCCGAACGCAAGAACCTACGGCGCCAAGTGCAGTTGGTGTTCCAGGACCCGTATGCGTCGTTGAACCCGACGATGACGGTGTACGAGCTGCTCAGTGAGGCGTGGCAGATCCATCCCGGCATCGTCGAACGCGACGACTGGGACGCCGAGGTGGCCACGCTCCTGGAACGCGTCGGCCTCAACCCGAGCCACGCGAACCGCTATCCGCACCAGTTCTCGGGGGGACAACGGCAGCGTATCTCCATCGCCAGAGCGTTGTCGGTGCGTCCTCGACTCATCGTCTGCGACGAGGCGGTCTCGGCCCTCGACGTGTCGATCCAGGCTCAGATCCTCGCTCTGCTCAAACAGTTGCAGGACGAGCTGGGGGTCGCGTACCTGTTCATCACACACGACCTCGGAGTGGTGCGGCACATCGCCGATCGGGTCGCCGTCATGCACCTCGGCACGATCGTGGAGACCGGGGAGACCGAGCAGATCTACGAACATCCCGCCCATCCCTACACACGGGCGTTGCTGTCGGCGGCCCCGAGCGTGGAGGACTGGCAGGAGGACGTCGACAGCGAGATCGTGTTGTCCGGCGACGTGCCCTCACCGCTCGATCCGCCTCGCGGCTGCCGTTTCCACACCCGGTGCTGGAAAGCAACGGATCAGTGCCGGGCGGACGAGCCCACGCTCGCCCACCGTGGCACCGATCATCCCGTGGCCTGCCACTACCCGGAGGAACGACACCGCGTCAGCGTCGGAGCGGTCTAGCTCACAGCAGCGTCCACCATCGTGGCATAGGCGATGACGTTGTCGTGGTAACTCTGCACGGTGCGGTTGAAGGAACCGCCGCACGTGATCAACCGTAGTTCCGCACCCTCGGTGTCCCCGTAGACCCTCTCGGTGGGGAACTCGTCCTTCGGATACTGCTCGACCTCGGTGACCTTGAACAACACGGTGGTCCCGTCGGCACGGTCCACGACCACATTGGCGCCTGCTTCGAGATTGCGGAGATCGAAGAAGACGCCTTTCTGGTTCTGCCAGTCGACGTGAGCGGCCAAGACCGACGGGCCACGCTCACCGGGAGTCGGGGATTCCTCGTACCACCCCACGACTTCCGCGCCTTCGGGGACCTCCATGGTGTTGTCCGGCTCCAGTCCGAGGCCGACGAAGGCATCGGTATCCACCCCGATGTCGGGGATGCGCAACCGTATCGGCAGGGAAGCCGGCAGCGTGGCCTGCTCATCGACATCGACACTGACACCGGTCTGTTGCTCCACGGCCTCGGCGTGTCCGGCGATCGTGTCTTGTGGACCGCTGCAACCGGTGATCAGGAGGAAGGCCAACGCCGCCAGCCCCGCCAGCCGACGAACGGACAGGCGGGGACGGCGCAGCGTCGCGTCACGCATGGTGAGTCGTCTCAGAGCAGAGCTGCCAGCGAGCCGTCACCGGTCTCGACACCACCGTGCGGCTTCTTGTGCACCTGGTGCTTGTGGTGGTGCTTGTGCTCGTGCTTGTGGTGGTGCTTGTGCTCGTGCTTGTGGTAGTGCTTGTGTTCCTTGTCGTGGCCCTTGCCACGGTCCTTGTCGTAGCCCTTGTCGCCACCCTTGCCGTGGTCGTCGCCACCCTTGCCGTAGTCGTCGTCGCCACCCTTGCCGTGGTCGTCGCCACCCTTGCCGTGGTCGTCGCCACCCTTGCCGTGGTCGTCGTCGTGGCCCTTGTCGTGGCCCTTGCCGTAGTCCTCGTCCTTGCTGGAGAACTTGTAGTCGGCGCACTCGCTGCCGGAGGACGTCCACGACGACGCGGTGTCACAGTTCTCACCGGTCGAAGCGTTGGTTGTGCCGGAGATACCCAGCGCGGCGCCGACCACGATGGCACCGACGACAGCCCCTTTACGGATTGCCATGGTCAATTTTCTCCTTGGGATGCTGGATGTCGATCACAACAAGGCGCGCCAGCAAACACTCTCCGCGCCCGTGTGAATACAGTGTGCGCAGATTCCAAGATCGGCAATCCTGCTCGATGACCGAAACATCCGGATGAGTGACGACCCGGGTACTGAGTGCAGCACAGTCCACTGTTCACTGTCCTCTCGGTTATCTCGTACCGGGATCGATGCCGCAGTAGGACCGACTGCGAACGGAAAGGACGGGATTGGTCCGATTCCCGCGCGGGTATCCCCTTCATGGGGAGCCGATGGACATGTTCACTGTGCACACGCTGGCGGAGCTGGCCGAACTCGTCAGGACTGGCGCAGCGCCGTATCTGCGGTATTCGCCCGGTCCCGAATCGGATGCCGAGCACCCCAGCACCGACCACGAAAGCGGAATCGTGATGCCCGGGGTGTCGGTCAACCCGCTGGAAGCTCCCCGGTGGTGGGCTCGGCCGCTGGAGGATTGGCTCGCCCGCCGCGTGTGTCAGTATCTACGCGAACTCGACGAAGGTGCCCGGCCGTGGTTACTGACGGGCCGCCGAGTGGATTTCGGTCCCGACAACGAACCGTTGTTGGTGGACATCACACCGGTCGCGTGGCTTGCTCCCGAACTTCTGGACGAGGCCCGGGAACGCTACACCACCCGATTCGACGCGGGCGCTGCCACCCATCGCGATCGTGCGAACCGGTGACCACGTCCCACTCCCGGCAGTCGCCTCCGGGGATCATGTAGCCGGGTCCGCAGACTGCGTGGTGTCGCCGGGACCGGTCCCACCGGAGTCTTCGTGCTCGAGTTCGGCCAACAGTCCACGCACCGCCGCACGTCCCGCACGACTGGCCCCTACGGTGCTCGCCGACGGGCCGTACCCCACAAGATGCAGTCCGGGTACACCCACGACCCGCGTACCGTCCATACGGATCCCTCCACCGGAACCGCGTAACCGCAGAGGCGCAAGATGGTCGAGCGCCGCACGGAACCCGGTCGCCCACAGGATCACATCGGCATACTGCTCACGACCGTCCGCCCACCGCACGCCGTGCGGAGTGACGCGCTCGAACATCGGGTGACGTGTCAACACCCCTGCCTCCCGCGCCGCCCGAACCTCGGGCGTGAGCGTCAACCCCGTCACGCTGACCACGCTGCGCGGTGGCTTCCCCTCCCGCACCCGACGCTCGACCTCGGCCACGACCGCACGCCCGTACTCCGGAGTGAACTCCCCTTCGTGGAACACCGGTGGACGTCGGGTCACCCACGTCGTCCCGTCGGCGACCTCCGCGATCTCGACCAACAACTGCACCGCCGACGTGCCACCGCCCACCACGACGACGTGTTCGCCCGCGAACGGGGCCGGCCCCGGATAGTCGGCGGTGTGGAGCTGTCTACCCAGGAACGTGTCCCGGCCCGGGTAGTACGGCCAGAACGGTTTGTCCCACGTACCCGTCGCATTGATGATCCCGCGTGCGAGCCAGGTCTCCCCCGTCGTCTCCACCAGGAACCGACCGTCGGGACACCGTCGCACGCTCCGCACGTCCACCGGCCGCCGTACCGGCAGGTCGAACGTCCGTTCGTAACGTTCGAAGTAAGCGGCCATCACCTCGGCGGCCGGCCACTCCTTTCGAGCCGCCTCGGGAATCTCGGCCAATTTCAGACCGGGTAGATCGTGTACGCCGTGAACCCGGTTCATCCGCAGCGTCGGCCACCGGTGCTGCCACGCTCCGCCCGGACGTCGCCCGCGATCGAGAACCACGAATCCCCGTCCGTCGCGCAGTCCGGCCCGCCGCAGGAAATAGGCGGCGGACAGCCCGGCCTGTCCCGCGCCGATGACGACGACATCCGTTTCGTGAGCACCCCGCATACGAGGTGCAACGCCGCCGGTGAGCCCCGGCTTCCCGGAAACCCACCGGCGTGACCTCGTCACCTCGGATCAGCCTCGGCGACGCAGAATCCTCCTCACGACGAGGAACGCGAACAACGCCGCCAGCCCCGCCAGCACGGGAGTCAAACGCTTCGCCAGGGACTCTCCCGCGTAGTCGAGCAGGTCGATCGCTTCGGCTTCCCGTGGCTGCGTGGCCGCCGTGGGCTTGACGCTCTCCAACTTCGGCCGCTCCGGCCGCTCGGCCGTGGTGGTCGAGCCGGCCGCGGTCTTCTCCTCGGCACTCGTCTTGGCCGCGCCCTGTGTGCCCGCCGACCGGCCCGGTGTCGTGTCCTGCTTCTTCGCGGCGGTTCCCGAGGACTTCGCCGCACCGGCCGCGCTTTTGTCCACGGAGCTCGCCGCACCGAGCATGTCGGCGAGGTTCGCGGCGAAACTGTCGAGGATCTTGCCCCCGACCTCGGAGATCATGCCCCTGCCGAACTGGGCCGGCTTACCGGTGACGTTGAGGTCGGTGGCCACCGCCCCCTTGGTGGACCCACCCTCCGCCGTGAGCGTGACCGTGACGGTGGCGGCCGCCGTTCCCGCCCCGCGCGCATCCTTGCCGGACGCCTTGATGACGATCTTCCGTTCCTCGGCGTTCTTCTCCAGGAACTCGCCCGATCCCTTGTACAGCAGGGAAACCGGCCCGAGCTTGACCTTCACCGTGCCCTTGAACTTGTCTCCCTCCACGGACGTGAGGGTGGCTCCGGGCATGCAGGGCGCGACCCGCTCCGGGTCGAGCACCGCCTGCCACACCTCGTCAACAGGCGCCGGGACGGTGAATTCGTGGTCGAGTCGCACGGGCCGATCTCCTTCCTCAAGTCTTCGTGTGCCTTGCCAGCCTCGCTCTCAAGGCTGTGTCCCCGAGGCCACTGTAACCCGGTGATCGTTACCGAACGTGGCCTCGGGGACACGGTTGTGACCTCGCCGCGTGGGTCAGCCCCCTATCACCGTGGAGACGGCTCTGCCGGTCAGCACCCGCGCGAGGTGCTGGCGATACTCCGCATCGGCGTTACCGTCCGCGGTCGGGCTCGTCCCCTCCGCTGCGCGTTCAGCCGCCGCCCGAATCGCTTCGGCGGTGGCGGGTTGCCCGACGAGCGCCTCCTCCACCGCCCACGCCCGCAGCGGAACGGGAGCCATATTGGTCAGCCCGACCCTGGCCTCGGCGATGGTGCCCGCCTCCGTGCGCACCGTGGTGGCGACACCGACGATCGACCACGCCTGCGCCACGCGGTTGAACTTCTCGTAGTGCGCGCGCCAGCCGGTGAATTTCGGCACCCGGATCTCGGTGAGGATCTCGTTCGGTCGCATCGCGGTGGTGAAGAAGTCCTGGAAGAACTCCACCGCGGGCACCGTACGAGCACCGTCCGGGCCGTGCAGGACCATCTCCGCGTCCAAGGCCAGTGCCGGTGCCGCCAGATCACCCGCCGGATCGGCATGCGCGAGGGACCCACCGAAGGTCCCACGATGCCGTATCTGGGGGTCGGCCACCGTCGCGGTCGCCTTCGCGAGCAGCTCCGCGTGGTCGGCGATCAGGGGGTCGCGTTGGATGTCGTGGTGGGTCGTCATCGCGCCGATGACGAGGAAATCCCCCTCATCGCGGACTCCCCGTAGCTCGCCGATGCGGTTGAGATCGATCAGTGTGGTGGGGGCGGCCATGCGCAGGCGCAGTACCGGCAGCAGACTCTGGCCTCCGGCGATCACCTTCGCGTCTTCCCCCGCGTCGACGAGCGCGCGTACCGCTTCCTCCACAGTGGAGGGTACTACGTAGTCGAAGGGAGCCGGGATCACTGCGCACCTCCGTGTTCGGCATCGATCGATCCGAGACCCCCACCGGCCTCGGCACCCAGGCCACCGGCCGCCTGCTCACCGGCGTGGATGGCTCGCCACACCCGCATCGGCGTACACGGCATCTCGATGTCGTTCACGCCGAAGTGACGCACCGCGTCCACGATGGCGTTCACGACGGCGGGCGTGGAGGCGATGGTGCCCGCCTCCCCGACACCCTTGGCACCGAGCGGGTTGGTGGTGGACGGCGTCTCGGTGCGGTCGGTGGTGAACGACGGCAGATCGGCCGCCGACGGCAGTAGGTAGTCGGCGAACGTCCCGGACAGCAACGTGCCGCTCTCGTCGAACACCGCCTCCTCGAACAAGGCCTGGGCGATGCCCTGGGCCAGTCCACCGTGGATCTGCCCCTCGACGATGAGCGGGTTCACCACCGAGCCCACGTCGTCCACGCACACGTAGGAGCGGATCCTCACGCCACCGGTCTCGGTGTCCACCTCCACCGCACACAGATGCGTGCCGTGGGGGAAGGAGAAGTTCTCCGGATCGAACGTGGCCTCGGAGTCCAGCGACGGCTCCATCCCCTCGGGCAGATCGTGCGCCGTGCCGAGCTGTGTCGCGAGGGAGATCGCGTCGGCACACACCCAGTACATTCTTTCCTGCATGCTTTCGTGCATCGCGCCTCAGAGGTTCTGCGGATCCACTGCGTAGAGTTTCAGCTCCAACGAGTCGGAAGGGAGCGGATGGTAGATTGCTAGCGTCCCTGTCCCTTGGATGTCCATCCAATATTCGGGGGTCTTGAGGAGCCGGAAGAACGTGAGCCCGGGGCGGATGGGCAGCGCCCCTGGCGGTCGATACTCCACCTCGATGCGCGCGCCGTTCACCGCCGAGTTGAGCAGCCCTCCGATTTGTCCCCACGAGGCGATCTTCGAGAGCTTCGGGAGCCGATCCCGGACGTCCTGCTCGGACAGCGTCCCCGTCACGGCCAGGAAGAACTCGAAGCGGAGCACGCTCGCGTCCTCCACCTGGGCCAGGTGCATCCCGTCCTCGCGCCGGCGCAGGGGGATCTCCACGTAGCGCTCCTTGATGACCGCATCGAGCAACGAGAGGGCCCGCGCGAAGAGCGGCTCGAAGGCGTCGCGCATCGCCAGGAAGTCGAACTTCGGTAAGCTGGCGGGGTCCGCGTCTACGGCGAAGGTGCACAGCCGTCCCACGAGACCCACGAGGGCCTCGTAGGCGCGCTCGGGGTGCGCCTGCCCTTGAT